>Ga0209972_10000006_pt1 | contig 280958 bp, 214 predicted proteins | sample NOAtaG_7_FD_187302 | JGI IMG/M metagenome (GOLD analysis project Ga0209972, IMG submission 187302) | Freshwater lake microbial communities from Lake Erie, under a cyanobacterial bloom - NOAA_Erie_Diel1S_2200h metaG (SPAdes) (version 2) | ecosystem: Environmental > Aquatic > Freshwater > Lake ... | reverse complement strand
CCCCGTCCCTGCTTGCGTCCTGTCGCGCCCATCGCTGGCCTCCTTGCCGGAAGCCACAGTGTGACGACTGCTTCACGAAAGCGCAACCTAACCCGCGCCGTACAAACGATCCGTCAGACAGGACCTAGCCCCGCTCGACGGGGCCTGTGCCGCACTCCCCCGACGCGGGGTGCCGGCGTACGTTCGCCTCATGAGCGAACGCACGCCCGGGCGGCATGGCGATGAGTCGACGGCGGGGACCGCGAGCGGCCGGGCGAGCGGCCGGGCTGGCGACCTGTCGGCGCCCGCTGCCGCGTGCGACGCGGCGTGGGCGCTGTTTGCCGGGTCAATCCGCGCCCGCCTCGTTGCGGGCCTGCCGCCGGAGGATGGTCACGCGGCGCTGAGCGCGATCATCGCGGGCCTGAGCGCCCGCGGCGTGCGCGATGAGGTCCTGGCCGTCGCGAGCCGGGAGTCGGCGCTGGGCATCGATGAGCTCGCGCCGGAGTTCGACCGCATGGTCGCCACACTGTCGACGTTCGCCGATCTGGCCCGCGGCGGGTCGTGGTGCCGCCCGGCGATCAGCCGCGCCGCGGATCTTCCGGTCATCGGCCCGCCGCACGATGTCCGCGCCATGCTCGTGCCGCTCGGGCCGGTCGTGGTCTTCGGCGCGAGCAACTTCCCGCTGGCGTACGGCACTCTCGGCGGCGACACGGCCTCTGCCCTGTGCGCCGGCTGTCCGGTCATCATCAAGGAGCACCCCGCCCAGCCGCGGACCGGCCGCCTGCTGGCCCGTCTGGCCCGCGCCGCGTTCATCGATGCGGGCCTGCCCGCCGACATGCTGCAGTACGTGGCCAACGAGGATGAACACGACTTGAGCATCGCCCGCGCGCTGGTGCAGCACCCGCGGGTTGCCGCCGTCGGGTTCACGGGCTCGCGCGCCGGCGGGCTGGCGCTCGATGCTCTGGCGCGCGAGCGGTCCACCGGGCCGATCCCCGTCTTCGCCGAAATGGGCAGCCGCAACGTGGTCGTGGTCTGTCCGAACGCGGCGCGTTCCCGCGGCGATGCGATCGGGCAGGAACTGGCGCGCTCGCTCCTGCTCCGCTGGGGCCAGCAGTGCACGTGCATGGGCGTGCTGCTGGTGCTCGGCGATGAGGAGGACTTCGAGCGCATCGCCGCGCCGATCCGCGCGGCGATCACCGACGCCGAACCGCGCCGCATGCTCTCGCGACGGGTCCACGAAACCTACCTGGCGCGCATGGAAGAACTGCGGCGGCTCGGCGAGCGCACGGGCGGGCACCTGGACTTCACCATCACGCCGAGCGCAACGGCCACCACAACGCCCGCGGCGATCATCCGGACCGACCCCGACACGCTCGCGACCGGCGGCCCCGCGGTTTTTGATGAGGTCTTCGGACCGCTGACGCTCGCGGCGCACATCCCCGCCGACATGCCGGGCCGTGATGCGGAGCGCGCCATCACCGACCTCCGCCGCGTGCTCCGCGGCGAGCCCGAGATTCACGCCCCGGGCCTGCTCGTTGCGAGTCTGTACGCCGATGCGGACGACCTGGCCGCCGGCGGCGTGGGTGTGCCCGTCGCCCGAGAACTTGCGGGCATCGCCGGCCGCGTGGCGTTCAACTCACCGCCCACGGGCGTGCGGGTTGCGCCGGGCATGGTCCACTCCGGGCCGTTTCCGGCGACCAACGCCCCGGCGAGCAGCGCCGTCGGCCCCCGGGCCGTCGAGCGGTGGTGCCGGGCGATCTGCCTGCAGAACACCCCTGAAAATCTGCTGCCGTCCGTGCTGCGCGGCTCGCCGCGGGCCGATTCGTGATGTACGCTTTGAGCCCCCGCGCCGGCTCGGTTCGGGAATGAGTTCGTCCGCGCCTTTGCCCCCGGAATGCCCTCAGCCTTCCGGGCCAGCATCCCCGGGCGCAAAAACGAAGGAAGAAGGAGATCCGCATGATTCGTGCGTTGCCCGTCGGTCGTTCCCTGATGATGGTTCTCTCCGCCGCGGGCGCGATGCTCGCGCCGCAACTTGCCGACAGCGCCCGCGCTTCGGCGAGCACGTACATTGCCATCGGTGATTCGTACGCCTGGGGCTACACCACCTTCGCCAGCGGCACCGTCTCCAGCAACGGGGACCGCGGCTATGCGTCGCGCTACGCCGACCACCTCGCGACCCTGCCGATCAACGCCGGGATCCGCCCGACGGTTGTCAACGTCGGGCTCAGCGGCGAGAACTCCCAGTCGTTCTTCAACACCTCCGTGCCCCGTGCGCTCAACCCCACCTATACCGCCGACATCTCGCAGTCGGCGCGCCTGACGCAGGCCATCACCGATGCGACCAGCCCCATTCGCTCCATCAGCATCTCTCTCGGCGGCGGCGACCTGATCTCCGTCGCGACCGCGCCGGACTTTGCGACCATCACCGACAGCGAGCGCTTCGGGAGAATCCTCGGGGCCATGAACAACGTCACCAACAGCCTGCTGACGATCCTCGGCGACCTGCGATCTCGCCCGCAGACCGCCGCGGCGGACATCCTCGTGCTGGGCTACTTCGATCCGTTCCCGGGCTTTCCGTCCTCGCCCGCCACGCCGTTCTCCGGCTTTGCGATCGCCCAGCTCAACGGCGTTCTGAACCTTGTCGCGCAGCAGGCCGGCGCGCGCTTCATCAACATCGCCCCAGCGTTCGCCGGACGCGAGGCGGAACTCTCGCACATCGCCGATGATGCTCCGCTGGGCGTCAACATCCACCCCAACGTCGCCGGCTACGAGGTCATCGCCCAGCAGATGATCCCGGGGCCGGGCACCTCGGCCGCGATGCTGGCGCTCGGGCTTGTCGCGACCCGTCGCCGCCGGGCGACGGTCTGACCCGACAGCGCCGCGTGCTCGTGCTGCATGCGGGCCTTGCGTGCAATGATTCGACCATGCTCTGCGCGATCCATCTGCTGACGACTAGCCCGGAGGCCACGCACGCGCTGGGCCAGACCCTCGCGCGCGTGATCCGTCCGGGCGATGTCATTGGGCTCGATGGGCCTATGGGCGCGGGCAAGACGCACCTTGTCCGCGGCATCGCCGATGGCCTGGGCATGGATGTGCGCCAGGTCAGCAGCCCGACCTACACCATCGCGCAGGAGTACCGCGCCCCCGCTCATCGCCCAAGTGTTCCGCCGCTGGTGCACATCGACGCCTATCGCCTCAGCGGCAGCGAGGATGTTCACAGCGCGGGCATCGACTCGTGCATCGACGGGGACGCGATCGTGATTTGCGAGTGGACCGATCGCCTCGCGCCGTTCCTGCCGCCGGGGACGATCCACGCGCGGCTGGCCATCGAGCCGACCGGTGTCGATGAGCGACGGTTCCGGTTGATCGCTCCGGAACTCTGGGCCGAACGCGATGGCTGGCACCTGTTGGCGCAGTTCGCGGACCCGGATGCCGGGCCGGGTGTGGGGGGTGTGGGGGGTGAGGGGGGTGAGGGGCAGGCGACCCCGTGTCCCGTCTGCGGCTCGACGCGACGCACGCCCGATGCCGACGCGATAAGCCCGTTCTGCTCTCAGCGCTGCCGCATGGCGGACCTTGGCGCGTGGATCACCGGTCGCTACGCCATCGGCGGCAGGCCGGACATGGATGAAGATGACGACGCAGATCGCGCCTGATCCGCTGCCGCGGGCCGATGCCCCGATCATTCTGAAGTCGCTTGAGGGGTGACATTGTCGGTCGGCAACGCCGCGCCCGAGTCACGCGGCCATGAGCGATCCGAATTCCGGCCCCGCTTGGCCTCCGTACCATCGGCCCTATGTCGATGTTGCTCGCCACCGTGATCGCACAGTCCACGCCCGCCTCGGCGTCCGCCGCGCCGCCGTCCGGCGGCATCCGAGTCTGGGACCTGTTCACGCAGTCCTTTGACGTTTTCACGATCCTGCTGCTGGTCGGCAGCGTCGTCGCCGTCGCGGTGATCGTGCGGTGCATGATCGAGATCCGCAGGGCGACGATCATTCCGCAGCGCAGCCTCGATGAGATGCGCCGCCTGATGAGTGGCGATCGGGTTGACGAACTGCGGAACTTCGCCCGCGAAGACGGCTCGCTCATCGCCGCGGCCGTCGCCGCCGCGCTGAGCGTGCCGATGGGGCCGAGCGGCCAGCGCGACCGCGCCGCGATGCGCGACGCCGCCGAAATCGCCGCGAGCGAACGCTGTGCGCAATGGTTCCGAAAGATCGAGCCCCTGAACGTGCTGGGCAACCTCGGCCCCCTGCTCGGCCTGGCGGGCACGGTCTACGGCATGATCATCGCCTTTGCCGAACTCGGCTCCGCCGGCGGCCAGGCCAGCCCCGCCAACCTCTCCACCGGCATTGCCAAGGCCCTCTTTCACACCATGCTGGGCCTGCTGCTGGCGTTGCCTGCGCTGACCGCCTTCGGCTTCTACCGCCCGATCATCGACCGCCTCTGCAACGAGGCGCTGTCGATCGCCAGCGATCTGGTCGAACGCCTGCCAACGACCGACAAGCCCGAGTCGGACAAACCCTTCTGACGACCCCGTTCCCGCACCGGGATCATCCCTCTCCATGCGACGCCGCAGCACCGTCAACCCGGGACAGCCGGTCTTCGAGGCCGTGAACGTCACGCCGCTCATCGACGTGGTGATGGTCATGATCATTTTCTTTCTGATCGTCGGCAAGCTCGCGACCGATGCGGACGCACGCCTGCGACTGCCCCAGTCGGGCATCGGAACGACCACACAGCAGCCCGGTCGAACGATCACCGTCACGCCCGGAAGCGAGTCATCGGCCCGCGGCGCATTCGGCGGCGTCGAGGTCCGGCTGGAGCAGCAGCTCCTCCGCACCGGTGCTGAGCTCGAGGCCGCGCTGCGGGCCGGCGGAACCGATGCACCGGTGACGCTCCGCGCGCATCGCGACTTGCCCTTCGAGGCCGTCGCTCCGGTGCTCGCGGCGTGTTCGCGCGCCGGGATCATCGGCGTGCGTCTGGCCACGGAGCGAGCGCCATGAGCGGGCCATCGCACAGTGAATCGGATCAGCCTGCGCCGCGATCGCGCCGGCGACTTCGTCGCCGCGGCGCGCTCGATCGGTCGAGCATGCACTTCGGCCCGAACATGACGCCGATGGTCGATGTGGTCATGGTGATCCTGGTCTTCTTCATGGCCAGCGCGGCGTTCGTCGGGCCGGAGTGGTTCCTCAAGGCCCTCATCGCCCGCCCGCCCGAGCAGCAGGCGGGCAACGCCGGCGGCGAGCCGCCAAAGACGCCGCCCACCGCGCCTGCGAGCCTGAGCACGATCCGCCTGACCATCGCGATCGAGGTCGTCGAAGGCCGCACGCTTGCCAGGCTCAACGACGAGCCGGCGCGTGAGATCGATCTGATCCTCGCCTCGCTGAGTGATGTGGTTCGCGGGCTCGACCCGGCCGTGATCGCGCAGCAGGTCGAGGTGCTCGTGCGTCCCGGCGTCGGCGTGGCGTACCGCGATGTCGTCCGCGTGCACGAGGGCGTGCAGAAGCTCGGCATCCCGCGCGTGGGCATCGCCGCCGAGCCCGATCGGCCCGCGGCGGCACCTTCGCCGGCAACAGATTGAGCACGCGAGCGGCCGGGCCCGGCGCACCGGGCCATCCAGCCGATGATCAGGTCGTACGCAGGTGCGGACGATCGCTCGCCGACGTGGCGTAGATCACGAACCGGTGATTGCTCGGCTCCAGCCCCCGGCTTCGGCAGAGCCGATCACGGATCTGGGCCAGTTCGGGCAAATCGACCTCGTCGACTTCGTTCGTGTCCGTTCGGTACAGCAGCCCGCTCGAACGCTTGCCCAGCGCCAGGCGATAGTGCGCCTGATCGGCATCAAGCAGTTCCCGGGCCAGCAGGCCGGCTTCGGTCATGAGCTTCAGCGTCCGGTACACCGTCGCCTTGCTCACACGCTCCGCGCCGCCCGGCGCGGCGTGCGACCGCGGCGAGTTGAGCATCGTCAGCAGTTCATCCGCCTGGAAGGGACGGCTTACCGCCAGCACAGCATCCAGAATCCGCGCACGCTCGGGCGTGTACTTCAGCCCGAGCTGACGCAGCTTCTGGCGGAAGATCGCGCACGCGGGCGCCATCGCCGACGCATCGAGCCCGCGATGACCCTCTCCCGGCCGCCCCGGTATCGACGAGACCACATCCGCCGGCTGCGCCGCTGCGCCCGCGTGGGCGTACATTCCATTGTGCCGCAGGCCGTCTGGATTCGCGTACGCATCTGCATTCGGGTTGTTGAACGGAGCACTCATTGCTGAAGACTACCCGCAATCGAGTGTTTTCCGAGATATGAATCAGGAGAACCCAGTGACATTCTCCAGTTTACCGCAATCCGGGCAAGTGAACGCGGTGCCTACTCAGGGACATCGCCCTCCTGATCTCCCGCCTTTAGGGGTACGCGCGCGTCGCCACATGTGGACAATCGCGACACTGACTCTCAGTTTCATTCTCGCAATCGTCATGACCGCGATCGGCGGGCACTCCGCGCCCACCTGGATTCTGGGTCCGATCGCCCTGATCGAGAAACTCCTCTCCGCCGGCGGCTTGGCCGGCGCGATTCTGCTGGCGTCTTTCGGGCTCAGCGGATTGCTGCGCGAACTGATCGATCGTCAACGCATCCTGCCGGGCTGGCTCGATGTGGCCCTCGGCCCCGCGCTGCTCATGCTCTGTGCGCACGTCCTCGGCCAGTTCGGCCTGCTCTCCGGCCCGAAGGGCCAGATCGTCGCCCTCGCGCTGCTGAGCGTCGGCGCGCTGGGGCTTCTTCTTCGTGCTGTGCGAGCGGTGCGGACGCGGCCGCCGCTGCCCAGCGCGCGATGGCCAGTGCTGCTCGCGGCGCCGGCGCTGGCGGTGCTGATGGTCGCGTCGGCGAGCCCTCCGGGCGCACTGTGGTCGAGCGAATTCGGCGCGTTCGATGCGATGTCGTACCACCTGGCGCTGCCTCAGCAGTGGGTGCAGCAGGGGCCGATGGCGGGTGAACTGAACAATGTCTATTCGTTCCTGCCTATGGGCGGCTTTGTGCAGTCGCTGTTCCTGGTCGTCGCCGCGGTGCTCGGGGGCGGACTGAGCAACGCGCAGGGCCTGCCCGTGGGGCTCGTCGCCGGCGAGGGGCTCGGCGGCATCACGTGCCAGTTTCTGCACGCGGGGATGGCGATTCTGACCGCGGGCCTGGTCGCGCGGCTGGTCTGGGGCGTGCTCCTCCCGCCGAGCGCGGCGGGCGATTATCGCGCCCAGCGCGTCGCGGCGATGGGGGCCTCGCTCGCGGCCAGCGCGTATCTCGCGGCACCGTGGAGCATCGTCACCGCGTCGCTGGCGTACAACGAACACGCGGTGAACCTCATGTTCATCGGCACGCTCCTGCTGCTGATGGAGTTCCGAACGCCGGTCTCGACAAGCCACTCGGTGCGTCTGGCCATCCTCGCCGGTCTCCTCACCGGCGCGGCCTGCGCGTGCAAGCCCACCGCCGCGCTCTTCTGCGTTCCGACGATCGCGCTGGCGGGTGCGGTGCTGGTTCCGATGCGTCGCTGGCTCCCCGTCGCGGTCGTCGCGGGGATCGCGTCGCTGCTTGCGCTCGGGCCGGTGCTCATCCGCTGCGCGCTGGCGACGGGCAACCCGATCTTCCCGTTCGCGACCGGGCTGTTCGGCTCCGGCCACTGGACCAGCGAGCAGGCAGCGCGGTTCGCGGCAGGCCACTCCGTCGCCGGCGGTCCGCGAGAGGCGCTCCGCCTGCTTTGGGAGGTCGCCGCGACCCCCGGCGAGCCCAACACACCCCGGGGGCTCTTTCACCCGCAGTGGCTCGTGTTCTTCCCGCTTTCACTGCTGGCCGGCATGCTTGCTCTGATTTGCCCGGCCCGCCGCGCAACGCTGCTGATGCTCGCCTCGCTCGGGCTCATGCTGGTGGCGTGGATCTTCTTCACGCACGCGCAGGCGCGGTTCCTGCTCCCGGCGCTGGTTCCGGGCGCGGTTCTGGCCGGGCTGGGTGCCAGCGCCGCGTTGGACCGGCTGCTGGCCGGACGCATGGGTTCGCCCGCGCGCCTGGCGATCATCGCCCTCAGCGCCGCGATCGCCGCGTTGTCCGCGTGGACACTCAATCTCTTTATGCGTGAGGGCAAGGGCCGACCGGCCAGCATGCTCGTGCTGGGCGGCGGCTTTCTGTCGGGCGAAGCGGCCCGTGCGCGCATGGTCGGCATGACCGATGACGAACGCGATGAGTTCGCCGCGGGCCTGCAGCCGTTCGAGTTCGTCAACATCTTCGTGCCGCCGGATGAAACCGTGTACCTTCTGGGCGAGAGTCGGCCGTACTACTTCACCCGCGCCCCGCGTCACATTCTCTGGCACACAACGTGGGACCGTTCGCCGCTGGGCGAGGTCATCGGCGAGCGCCCCAACCAGCCCGAGGCCTGGGGACCGATGCTCCAAGCCCGCGGCGTGCGCTGGATCCTCATCAATGCCGGCGAGATCGATAGGCTGCAACGCTCGGGCTGGTATGACCCCCGCGTCACAGCCCTGGTGATCAAGGACCTCGCGGACCTGAACGACGTCGTCCGACGATGGGACGATCTCGGCGTGATGCTCATCCGACTGGATGACACGCCCGTACCGCCGGCACGCCCAATGCTGCCCGCACCTCCCGCCTCACCCCCCGCACCCGGCGTCCGCGCATCCGGAGACCTCACGTGACCGACCAGGGCCCCGCGCCCGCGCAGAGTCCCGATGTCGACGCCTCCGGCGTGCTGATCCCGCAACGCGGCGTGCTGTCGCGCCTTGTGCAGATCGTCGGGTTCATCATCAGCCTCGGGCTTCTGGGCTATTGCATATGGCTCGTCTGGAGCGACCCGAAGCTCCGGGAGTCCTTCGAGCGACTGGCGCAGGTCCCATGGTGGCAGGTGGCTATGCTCGTGCTCGTCAGCGCCGCCACCATCGCGCTTGCGGGCATGGTCTTTCGCAGTGTTCTCCGCCCGGTCCGCCGCCTGTCGATGATCGAGTGCATCGCGGTCAATGGAGTCTGCTCCGCCCTGTCATACCTGCCTTTCAAGGCCAGCCTCATCTTCCGCGTCCTGCATCACCGCACGCGCGACGGTGTGCCTCTGCTGACCATCGGCGCGTGGATGGCCGCCACCGCGGGGCTCATCCTCGTCAGCCTCGCGCCGCCGGTCGTCGCCAGCCTCTGGCGCGGCGAGATGGACACGCTCTGGTGGATCACCACCGTCGGCGGCACGATCGCGCTGGCCGCGCTGGCCTGCGGCATGGCGCGACTGCTCTCGGGCGACGCCGGCCTGGCCATGATCCTGCGATGGTCCGACGCGACGCGCGTGCCGCTGGTCGGCCGCTTTGTCCGCTCGCAGTCGTTCCTTCGGCTTCACAGTGCGACGCGCATGGCTGGGGATCCGGGCGTCGTGGCGCGGGTGATCGCGCTGCGATCGATCGATCTGGCCCTCGCGGCCGCTCGGTTCTACTTCGCCGCGAAGTTCGCGGGGGTGGAGATGAGCGTCGAGCAGAGCGTGCTGGCCGGCGCAACGTACTTCTTCATTCAGGGCGCAGCGCCGACGGGCGTCGCCGGCGTACGAGAGGCCGGCTCATCGTTCGTGCTCGGCGCGGAGTTGCTCCCGGTGATCCTCATCGTTTCGGCGGTTGATGCGGTTGCGAACCTGAGCATGGGTCTGCTCGGCGCAGCCCGCCTCGGCCTCATCGGCCCGCGCCACGCAGAGCCGAGCAAGGCGATCCACGCCGGTACCCCGATCTCCGCACCGAATCCCGATCAGGGAACCATCGCCGATGCCGGCGGGAACACCGTCCGCTGAGACGATGCGCCGCGATCGGACGCTGGTGATGACGCGCCGCTCGCTGTCGCGGCGGTCGCACCGGCCGGCGTTGCCGATGCATTCGGCTTCGGCGCGTCGCCGGGGGGAGCGCCGTTGCCGTCGGCGGACGTGGGCTGGTCCGCCGTCGGTTCGAACGTTTCCCAGCCGCCGCCCAGCGCCTTGTACATCGCGATGAACTCGGTGCCCAGGGTGCGCTCGCTCTGGACGACATCGTCCTGGAGCGAGAAGAGGTTCCGCTGCGCATCGAGGACGTTCTGGAAGTCCGTCAGGCCGCGGGAGTACAGCTCCTGAGAGAGCGTGACCGCCCGCTGGGCCGCCTCGGCCGCGACGACGAGCGATGCTCGCCGGTTGTGCTCCTGGGCGAACGAGACCATCGCCCCCTCGACCTCTTCCATGGCACGCAGAACGCTGGCCTCATAGGCGATCATCGCGGCCTCGGTCCGCGCATCCTGTGCCGCGATGGTCCCGCGGATGCGGCCGGCCTCGAACACCGCCCATGTGAATGAGGGCCCGATGCCCCATGCGAAACTGTCGCCGTTGAAGAACTGTCCGAACTGGCCGGACTGGAAGCCGAGGTTGCCGGAGATGCGGAAGCGCGGGTACAGGTCCGCGGTCGCGACGCCGATGCGGGCGGTGGCCGCCGCGAGCGAACGCTCGGCACGCCGCACGTCCGCGCGCCGGCGGATTACATCGCCGGGCACGCCGACGGGGATCGCGCCGCTCACGCTCGGGATCGCGCCGGGCGTCTCCAGTTCCTGGGCCAGAGCGCCGGGCGCGGAGCCCAGCAGCACGCTCAGACGGAAGATCGTCCGGCGGGCACCGGCCACCAGCGTCGGGATCTGCGAGCGGGTCGTCTCGACGTTCGTGCGAGCCCGGGCCACGTCCAGTTCGTTGGTCAGCCCCGCCTCAAAGCGCGAGCGCACGAGCGTGAGCGTGTCCTCCTGCGAACGCAGGTTCTGCTGGGCGATATCCAGCCGGCGTTGCAGCGCACGAAGCTCGACGTAGTTCCGCGCCACCTCGGCCACCAGCGTGACCAGAACATCGCGCCGGGCCTCAACCGCCGAGTCCAGATCCGCGCTGGCCGCCTCGACGTTGCGGCGGACGCGACCGAAGATGTCGATCTCCCAGCCCGCGTCAAAGCCCGTGCTGTATAGGTCGTAGCCCTCGCCGGTATCGCGGCCGGAAAATCCGCCCTGTCGTGTCGTTTCGCTGTTGCGCTGGCGGGTGTATGAGCCATTCGCATCGACCGACGGCAACTCGTCGGACCGCGCCACACCGAGCGCCGCACGCGACTCGCGCACGCGGGCCTGCGCCTGGCGCAGGTCCAGATTCGAGGCGACCGCTCGCTGAATCAGCCCGTCGAGCGTCGCATCGCCGAGCCTGCTCCACCACGCGCCGAGGTCCGTCGGCGTGGCCTCGAGGCCCGAGGCCAGTTCGCCCGACCAGACCGTCGGCGTGACGATCTCCGGACGGACATAGTCCGGCCCGACGGTGCACGCCTGCAGGCCCGCCATGGCCAGCAGCATCGACGCCGTCACCCCGAAGCGAGCCTTCGCGGCGATTGATTTGCGAGCGTTCAGAACCGACATGGGTCATACCTTTCTCGAGTCGCCGCGGGCAATGCGCCCGTCGGGAGCAATCTGCGGACAAGCACCGAAGAACAACGTCGCGGCAAGCGTACCACTCGCCGGTCGCGGCGGGATCATGCCGCCGGAGGATCAGTTGGCGATGACCGCTTGAGTCCCGGCTCGCGACGCGTCACCGGCCTCGATGCGGACATCCACCTGCTGGCCCACGTACGCGTTGAGCGCCTCGCGTGGGAAGGCGTAGACCACCTGCAGCACGCGGGTGTCCACCCGCTCGGTGCTCTCGCCGGTGAGGGAGCGCTTGGGGATCACGTACGGCTCGATACGGACGAACGAGACGTTGTCGGTCTTGATGGTGGGGTTGCCGCGGAGCGATACCTGAGCCTTGGCGCCGGGAACGATCCGCCACGCGTCGTTCTCGTCGATGTCGCAGCGGACCCAGAGCGTCCGCGTCTCGCCCAGCACGATCAGCGGCTGAGTCAGAGGACCGACCTGCGCAAACTCGCCCACGCGGACGTTGACCTGAAGCACATCCGCATCAACCTTGGCGCGGACCGTCAGCCGCTCGATTTCGACCTCGATCTGGCAGACCTCATCGCGGGCCTGGGCCACTTGCGCCTCGGCGATGGCGATCTCCGGCGCCCACGCGCCGGCCTTGAGCAGCGTCAACTGGGCCTCGGTCTCCGCGACGCGAGCTTCCGCGTGCGCGACCGCGGAGCGGCGACGGACCAGGTCTTCGCGTACGACCGCGCGCTGGTCCTGCACCGCCTCGAGCATCTCAAGCTGCTCGCGAGCCTCGCTCAGGTCGGCCCTGGCTGCACGCAGCCGCGCCTCGGCCGGGGGCACATCCTCCTTGCGGGGCTGCGCCCGTAGCCGCGCGAGCGTCTGCTCGGCCACCGCGACTTTGGAGACGGCCACCGAGCGCTGCGCCTGCAGCGAACGGTCATCGACCTTGAACAGCGGGTCGCCCGAGGTCACCCGTGCGCCGGGCTTGACGAACACCTCCGTGACAACGCCCGCGACGTGCGTGCCGATGGCGATGTTCTGCGTGCTCGCCTCGATGATCCCCGATCCCGCGACGCTGTCGCCGAAGGGCGATCGAGCAGGCTCGGCCACCGGTGTTGACGCCGGACGGGGTGCCGCCTCGCTCCGGACGGTGTGAATCGCGAACGCGAGCCCCGCGACGGCCAGAATCGGAATCAGATACTTGCGAATCATCGGTTGCTCCTTGAATCAATGCTGAATGCTGAATGCTGCCGCGGCGATTACTTGGCCGCGTTGCTCGTCACGTTCTTGCCGTTGCTGATCGACTGCACCATTCCGTCGTCGAGTTTGGCGATCCGGTCGGCGAACTCAAAGATCCGGGCATCGTGCGTCACGATCACCAGAGTCCGATCCGGACCCACGGCGATCTCGCGCATCAGTTCCATGACCTTGTGCCCCGTCTCATGGTCCAGTGCGCTGGTCGGCTCATCGCAGACGATCAGACGCGGGTTGTGAACCAGGGCCCGCGCGATCGCCACACGCTGCTGCTGACCGCCCGACAACTGCGACGGCAGCGAGCGCCCACGATCGCCCAGCCCGACGCGAGCGAGCATGTCGCGAGAGCGCTTGATCGCCGAGCCGCGGCTCTCGCCGAGGATCATCAGCGGGATCGCGGCGTTCTCCTCCGCGGTCAGCGTCGGCAGCAGGTTGAAGGCCTGGAACACAAAGCCGACATTGGCGCCGCGGAAACTGGTCTTCTGCCCGGCGGACATGGTGTTGAAGTCCACGCCGAAGACCTTGCACTGGCCCTCATCGCGATCGAGAATGCCGGCGATCACGGAGATGAGCGTGGTCTTGCCGCAGCCAGACGGACCGACGAGCATCATCAGTTCGCCGAAGCGAACGTCAAGATCGATGCCGCGGAGCGCGGTCACGCGGGACGAACCCGATCCGTAATGCTTGGTCACGCCCTTGCAATCGATCGCGATGCCGTTGCTGGCGGTATCGCCCGATGCGGCGTTCGCGGGCGACTTGAGGGCGGTGGCGGGGGACATGATCATCTCCGTTGAGCGAATCGTGATGGTGTCAGTTCATTGGGCCTGAAGTCGATTGTGGTTGCGACCCGCGGCGATCAACCGCCTTTGAAGACGATCGCCGGCTCGAGCTTGAGCACACGGGTGATACTCAGCGCGCTGGCGATCAGACAGATGATCAGGATCGCCACGCCGCAGAGCACCGGGACCTGCCACGGCATTCTGAACGCCAGCCCCGCGCTCGCGACGAGCTGGCCGAGCAGACTGCCCAGCCCGAGCCCGATTCCGTAGCCGAGAACGCCGACCGTCAGTGCCTGGATCAGGTTCATGATCACGAGCGTGCCGTTGCCAGCGCCCATGGCCTTGAGAGCCCCGTAGTGACGCAGATTGTCCAGCGTGAAGTTGTAGAGCATCTGCCCGGCGATGAGCGTCCCGACGATGAACCCCAGCCCCACGGCGAGCCCGAAGTTGATCAGGATGCCCGTTTCCTTGAGGATGTAATCACGAGTCAGTGCGATGAACTCGTCATTGGTTCTGGCCTTGAGCCCGGTCGCGGCCTCGATGCTCGCCGCGACCTTGGCCACGTCCGCATCGGGCTTGAGCTTGACCATAACATAGGTCATGAGTTTTCGTTCGCGGGGTGCGTACTGCAGCGCCCGCGAATAGGTCGTGTAGATCACCGGCTCCCAGAAGAACGACTGGCTGGCGCGGTACGTGCCGACAAGGCGAGCGTCCTGATCGTTGATCGAGAGGTTGTCGCCGACCCGAATCGGCCGGCCCCCGCTGCGCTTCATCATGAACTTGGACTCGAGCGCGTTGTAATCGACGATGACCGCCTTGTCCTGCCGCAGATCCGCGAGCGAACCTTGCACCATTTCCGGCGGGCCGCCGATGAGGGTCGCGTCATCGAGCCCGATGACGATCGCGGTCATGCGCGTGCCGTCCGGGAGTTTGGCCTTGAGGAAGCCCTGATACAGGGGCACAGCCCACTGAACTCCCTCGATGCCGCGGACGCGCAGCAGCGTGTTGTCCGAGAGCGACAGGCTGTCCTGGCTGAAGCGGACCTCGCTGTCCATGACCCACAGGTCGGCGTGCGAAGTGTCGCGAACGAACGAGCCGGTCTGGTGCGCCAGCCCGACGAGAATGGACGCCTGCTGGCTGATCAGCAAAGACGCGAAGGCGATGCCGACGATCAAGCCGAGATACTTGAGCCTGTCGCCCACGAGCATCTGCAACGCAACACGAATCATGACTGCCGCTCCTTGCTGTTCCTGAAGCTCTCGGCGGCCTTGGCCGAGAGAACCCCCACGAGCACCGATTCGCACGCGAGCCGCGCACGATTGTCCAGGCTCCGCCAGTCGATCCAGTCATCCTTGCCCATGGCGATTTCAAGGCTCGCGATCCCGTGCACCATCGCCCAGAAGACCTGTGCAACCAGTTCTGCGTCCTTGTGCTCCGCGGCCATGTGCCCGGCCGCCATCGCGTCGCTGATCGCTTTGCGAAGCGCCGCGTAGCCGTTTCGCTCCGGGTCGTCCTTCTCCGCCATCGACTCCGGGTCGGGCTCGACATCCGCAGGGTGCTGCGTCATGAACATGAACTTGTAATGGTGCGGGTGCTCCACCGCAAAGCGGATGTACGCCTGCCCGATCTTGATGATCCGGTGCACCGGATCCTGCACCTTGCTCACTCGCAGGATCGCATCGCTCAACGCGCCGAAGTCCTGCCTGCACAGAGCGCGGATCAGGTCCGCCTTGTCCCGGAAGTGCGTGTAGATCGCCGGCGGCGTGTACTCGATCGCCTCGGCGATCTTCCGCATGCTCACCGCCTCATGCCCCTCTCGGATGAACAGCTCGCGTGCCGCGGCCAGGATCTTCTCCTGCAGCTCAGCCTTCTCCCGCGCTCGCCGATCGACTGATCCCACTGGCTGCTCCTCAGGCCCACCCGAACGACCGACTTTTCACCCGTTGTCCAGTGAACACTGTTAGCTTACCATATGTCGGTCATTCGTCAAGCACCGTTCTGTTAAATATCGTAGTTCGGACTCAGTCTCTGCTCGGCTTGATCCGGCGTATCCGGGACTCGCCGCGCTCCGCCCAGCGGCAGTTCACCCGATCGCGTGCCTAAGTTTGATCCCCTGTGCGGATCGTTCACGTCATCCCGACCCTGCGGCTCGACCGAGGCGGCCCCGTGCGCGCCGCGCTGGATCTCTGCCAGCTCCTGTCCGACGCCGGCCACGACGTGACCATCTGGACCAACGACCCCGCCGACGCTCCGCCCAACTGGGACGGCCGCCATTCCGAGCATCCGACCGTCGTTGACCTGGGCCCTTTGGCCGTCCGCAACCAGCTCCTCCGCCCGCGTCAGCTCCGGGTCATTCGTGAACTCATCGAGCCCGCGCACGCCGTGCATCTCCACGGCATGTGGGAGCTCTGCAACGCCCAGATCGCCACCATCGCCCGCGACATCGGCGTGCCGTACTTCGTCTCTCCCCACGGGATGCTCGACACCGATTGCATGAACCACCGCGCCTGGAAAAAGCGCCTGCACATGTGGTTCCTCGGCAAGGCCATGCTCCGCGGCGCTCACCGCATCCACCTCACGGCTCGACTCGAGCTCGAGCAGTCTCAGGCACACTTTGACCCGCGCAAGGGCGTGGTCATCCCATTCCCCATCGATGCCCGCGGCTTTGCGAACCTTCCCGGCCCAGCAGAGGCCCTCTCGCGTTTCCCGCAGATCGCCGCCGCGGCTCACCGGCTCATGTTCCTTGGCCGATTGCACCCGATCAAGGGCATCGAGCGTCTGCTGCGTGCCGCGGCGGCGCTCATCGCCGAAGGAGCCGATCTGCTGGTCGTTCTGACCGGCCCCGGCGACGAGTCGTACATCCAGGAACTCCGAAAACTCATCGATGAACTCGGAATCCGCGACCGCGTGCTGATGACCGGCCCCGCCTCGGGCAGTCTGAAGTTATCGCTCCTTCAGTCATCTGCTGCGATGGTGCTGCCCAGTTACCACGAGAATCAGGGCATGGTGCTTCTGGAGGCATTGGCCACCGGCACCCCGATCATCACGACGAATGGTGTCAAGATCTGGCAAGAACTTCAGGCCTCCGGGGCGGCAAAGATCACCGATGGCGAGCCTGCCCAGATCGCCGCCACCGCGCGCGAGTACTTTGCCAGCGAGCCCGCCCGAGTCGCGGCTGGGGCGAAGGGTCGCGAATGGGTGATGAAGTTCGTCGAACCTGATGAGATTCGCGCCAAATTCCACGCGATGTACGCCGCGGACCCGATTGGCACCGCTCCCCGGGCTCGCTGACCCGAAGCGAAGGCAGAACATCGCGACGGTCTGGGGTTTTGACCCGATTCCGGCTCTCGGAATGCCAGCAATGGGCCGATGATGCACGACGAACGTACCATCGGCGGATCTTCATGCCCCTCATACAGAACAAAAGACGATCGAGAAGTTCAGCGATGCGGATTCTGCATGTCATCAATTCGCTGAACCCAGCCTCCGGCGGTCCGACAACGGCCTGCGCATCGCTCGCCGCGGGGCAGGCCCTGCTGGGGCACGATGTGGCCGTCTTTGGCTATCGCCATGTCCCGAGCGAGGCGGACATCCGCGTGCAGTTGTCCGGCATTCGAGGGATCAACGCCCTGGAGTTTCTGCTCCAGCCGGTCCCGTCGAGATTCGAGCGTCTCACCGGCGCGCAGGCGGGGATGGCCGCGGAGGAGCTGGTCGCCCGGTGTGACGTCGTCCATCTTCACGGCCTGTGGGAGCCTTTGCTCCTTCGCATCGCGTCTGTGTGCCGACGCGAGGGCGTTCCGTATGTGCTCGCGCCGCACGGCATGCTTAGCGACTGGTCGCTGAGCGAGAAGGCCCTGAAGAAGAAGATCGCCCTGGCCGTCGCGTTCCGCAAGTTGGTCACGCACGCCTCCGCGCTGCACGCGCTCTCGGAGCACGACCGCGAGTGCATCACCCGCCAGGGCTTCCACACGAATGTCGATGTGCTGCCCAACGGCGTGTTCCTCGAGGACATCGACCCGCCGCCCGCACCCGGGGCGTTTCTGGCGCGTCATCCGGAACTGGCCGGCGACCCGTACATCCTGTTCCTTGCGCGTCTGCACCCGGTCAAGGGTCTGGACCTTCTGGCCGAGGCGTTCGCGACGCTGGCAAAGAAGCACGCGCGGCTGCGGCTGGTGATCGCGGGCCCGGACTTCGGCGCGGGCGTTCCGCTGAAGGAGCAGGTCGCGCGGCTGGGCGTGAGCGACCGTGTGCACCTTGTCGGGCCGCTCTACGGCGTGGAGAAGAAGGAGGCGGTCGCCGGGGCGCTGTGCTTCTGCCTGCCGAGTTTCCACGAGGGCTTCAGCATGTCCATCGCCGAGGCGATGGCCGCGCGAACGCCCGCGGTCTTTACGACCAACTGCCACCTGCCCGAGGTCGCCGCGGCGGGCGCAGCGGAGGTCATCGAGCGGACGGTGCCGGAACTGACCGCGGCGCTGGACCGCGTGGTGTCCGACCCTGCGCACCGTGCCGAGTTGTCGCGTCGCGGCCGCGCGATGGTCGAGGAGCGCTACACGTGGCCGGCGATCGCCCGCGGTGCCGTCGCGTCGTACAAGCGCGTGATCGCGGCCCGGCCCGCGTATGGCGTTGTGCCCGGGGGGCCGGCCGATGTCGCGATCATCACGAACGTGCAGACGCCCTATCGCGTCGCGCTGCACAAGCGTCTTGTCCGTGAGGTGCCCGAGACTCGCCTCTGGACCGTCTACACCCACGGCACGCCCGACCAGCCGTGGCAGGTCTCGGCCATCGACGACATCCGCCCCGTGAACTTCGGCCAGGGGGAGGACGTGCGGACCGCCGACTCGCCCCTGCGGGCGCTGCACGAGTGGCGCAAGGCCGGACGCATCATCCGTTGGATCCGCGAGAAGAACGTTCAGGCGGTCTTCCTGTGCGGATACAACGACGTCGGACGAATGCGACTGCTGCGCTGGTGCCACAGCAACAACGTGCCGGTTTTCATCGTCGCCGATTCAAACGTCTTCGGAGACAACGCCACGGGCATGCGCAGAATGCTCAAGGAGCAGGTGCTCCGACGCGTGCTGTCCTGGGCGGACATGGTCCTGCCCTGCGGACGCTTCGGCATGCGGTACTTCTACCGCTACGGCGCCGATCCGAGCCGGATCATCTTCTTCCCGTACGAGCCCGACTATTCGCTCATCGAGGGGCTCGGCCCGAGCGATCTGCGTCGGGTCTGCGACAAGTATGCACTGGGCAATCGCCGCCGCATGGTCTTCTGCGGACGCATGATCCGTGCCAAGCGGCCGGACCTGGCGGTCGAGGCTTTCTGCCGTATCGCGAGCCAGCGCCCGGACTGGGAACTTGTCCTCATCGGCGACGGGCCGCTCCGCAAGGAGATCGAGGCGACGATCCCCGCCGATCTGCGCCCTCGCGTGCGGTTCCTGGGGTTCATCGGCGATCAGCAGGAGATCAGCGCGATCTACCGCTCCAGCGACATCTTCCTGCTGCCGAGCGATTACGAGCCGTGGGGCGTGGTCGTCAATGAGGCGGCCGCGGCCGGGTGCGCCATGATCACCTCGAACGTCGTCGGCGCGGCGGGTGAACTCGTGCGCGACGGCATCAACGGGCGGACCTTCACCCCGTCGAACATCGACGAACTGACCACCGCCATGCTCGAGGTCAGCGACGAGCGCAACCTGCCGATCATGCGAGAGAACACCGTCCGCGTGCTGCGCGAGTGGCGGCACCAGGGCGACCCCGTCGTCGGCTATCGACTGGCGCTCAGCCGCATGGGCGTGCTCTCGATCGACGCGGCGATGGCCGCCCGCGATCACGCCGCTGGTGCTCCTCGCGCCGATGCGCCGGGTCGGGCATCGACCGGCGACACGCGGCACGCGGGTGCCGGCCTTGGCGTAGGCTGAGGCGATGAACGCGTCGGCTTCAGCGCGAGCGGACGGTCGGCCCCGGGCGGGCCGGGCCGTTCGATGGGTCATCCGACCCATCGGCATGCTCGCGTGTCTTGTCGTGGCGATGTCGCTGGCGCTCTGGCTCGTCGGCCGCGTGGTCAGCGATCGCGTGTACGAGGCGCAGTTTCTGGCGTGGATTCCGACGTGGGCCGTGCTGCTGCCGGCGGCCGCGGCGTGCGGCGCGTTGCCGCTGGCCAGGGCGGGCCGATGGCGACAGAACGCGCAGGGCCAACGCACGCGCACCGCGGGCGGACGCGTGTGGCTGGGCATCGCGGTGCTGCTCTACACGGGCCTTGCCTCGGCCCTGCTCTGGGCGCACCTGGTCGAGTTCCGCCTGCTCAACGCGCTGTCCCGCGGCGGGGGCGATGCACCGCGTCTGCGGATCGTGCACTGGAACATGGAGGCCTTCTCCACGCTCAACTGGCGTGGCGACTTTGCCGGCGTCTTTCCCGAGCCGCCGCCCGATGTCATCTTTCTGACAAGCTTCGCGCGACAGCAGCACATCGAGCGGGCGCTGGCGCAGCTCGGCCGTGAGTACACGCTGATCCATCGCGGCGGGTTCACCGTCGCCAGCGTGCTGCCGATGCGCGATGCGATGGTGCTGAGCATCCCCGTGCCCGGCACGAGCGGCGCCACGCCGGCGATGCAGCGGCGCTTTGCGCGCGTGCGCGGGATCGTCGAGGAGTGGTACAACCGGCTCGGCGAGCGCATCGGCCTTGAGCGTCGCGAGTTCCGGCGCGATGAGAACGCCGGCGTGCTCGCGGTGACGATCGATGCGCGGAGCGTGCTGGGCCGCGAGCTGCGCGTGCGGTTCATCGATGTCCCATCGGACCCGATGGCCTCGCGCTGGGAGAACGCGCTGGCGATGGCGCAGGGCATGCGTTCGGCGGGGCTCGAGCCGGCGGACATCGTGCTCGGCGATACGAACACGCCGCGCGGCGGGGCCTCGCTTGAACTGCTCGCGCCGGGGATGCACCACGCGTACGACGATGCCGGGTTCGGACCCATGCCGACCTGGCCGCGGGCCTCGCCGCTGTTGCACATCGACCAGGTGTTCCTGTCGCCATCGCTGCGGGCGCTGCGGTATCGGGTGATCATGTCGCCCAGCAGCGACCACCTGATCCAGTACGCCGAGATCGGCGTGCGGTAATCCGCGGCGTGAGGCGGCCCGGGCCGCCCGTGCTCGCCGCGCCCGCCCCTGCAGCGCCCGCCCCTGCCGTGCCATCCCCCGCCGCGCCCGCCAGCGCACGAACATACGCTCCGCTCATGAGCACCCCGAGCACCGATCGCGCAAGCCTCCCGCACACCACCGGCGCGCCGCCGCTGTCGCCGATGACCTTCCGCCCCATGCTGATGGAGAAGGTCTGGGGCGGCGACCGCCTGTCGCGCTTCGGCAAGAGCGTCGCTCCGGGCGCTCGCATCGGCGAATCGTGGGAACTGGCCGACATGGCCAGCACCAGCGCCAGCGGCGCGGGCGGCGGCGCAGCGCACAGCGTGATCGAGACCGGGCCGATGGCCGGGCGCACGCTCCGCGAAGCCATCGCCGCGTACGGGCACCGGCTGCTGGGCTCATCGCGGCCCATGTCTCACGGCGGCGTCGGTGAGTTCCCGCTCCTGATCAAGTACCTCGATGCGCGCGAGGACCTGAGCGTGCAGGTGCACCCATCGCCGGAGTACGCGCGGCATCATCCCGGCGCGCACCTGAAGACCGAGTGCTGGTACATCCTCCACGCCGAGCCGGGGGCGCGGATCTACAAGGGCGTGCGACCGGGCGTGACGCGTGCGGCGTTCGAGTCGGCCCTGCGCAGCGGAAACGGCCGGGGCGTTGTCGAGCTGCTCGAGAGCGTCCCGGCGGTCGCGGGCGAGTGCCACAACCTCCCCAGCGGCACGGTGCACGCGCTGGGCGCGGGGGTGCTGGTGGCCGAGGTGCAGACACCCAGCGACACGACATTCCGCGTGTACGACTGGGGCCGAACCGGCCGCGAGCTGCACATCGAGCAGGCGCTGGCGTGCATCGACTTCCACCCCGCGCCCGCGGCAACGCGGCACGGCGGCGCAAGCGCGGCCAGCAGCGGGGCCAGCAGCGGGGCCAGCAGCGGGGCCAGCAGTGGGGCCAGCGGTGGGGCCAGCGGTGGGGCCAGCGGTGGGGGTGGTGGGGGTGGTGGAGGGGCTGGGAGTCGCTGGAGCCGTTTGGTCACGACGAGCTTCTTCACGCTCGATGAGTCCCGGCCGAGCGCAAGCGCATCCGTGCCCGTTCACAGCGACCCCGGCGATGCCTGCATCGTGCTCATGTGCATCGCCGGCGCGGCGGAACTGCGCAGCGATGACGGATCGTTCCCGGCGATGGTGCTCCCGGCGGGGCGCACGGTGCTTGTGCCGGCGGAAGTCAGCGGGCGGTGTCGGGTGGAGGGCGGACGGGGCGGGGCCACGGTGCTGCGCGCAGGGGTGTAACACACCAAACGCAATATCATAGCACCGAGCCTCAAAGCTCCTCCCCCATTTCCCAATGGGGGAGGTGCCGCGTCCCCGCGGCGGAGGGGGTGCCTCCATCCCTCCCCAAAACGCAACAAGGGACGCGATCACCAGATCGCGTCCCTTGTGTGTTCACTGAGCCGAAGCCCGATGGCCGATGGCCGCTCTTCTCTCACGCCGCGATGCGCACATCCTTGCCGCGAGCGTTGATGATGCTCTGGGTCATGCCGCCGCCGCTGAGGCGGACGACCAGGGTCGATGACGGCTCGCCGGAGACCTTGCCGCGCTGGGCGCGGACGGTGTACTGGAACCCTGCCGCGCCGGCGGGCAGATCCTCATCGGTGAAGGACTTGCCGCCGACGGTCCCGACCAGCTCGGCGGGCCCGACGGTGCCGGTGGAGCCGATGGTCGCGCGGGAGACGAAGTACACAACCTCGGCCTGCTGGCGTGCCTTCCAGCGGATGATGAGGTTGCCGGTCGAGGCGTTGAGCGTGGCGCGCAGATCGGTCGGCGCGGCCGGCGCGGGCCGCGGGCTGGGCGGCTGCGGCGCGGGGAGCTGGGCGAGGATGTAAATGTTCTCCGGCGTTGCGGAGCGATCGGCGGTCAGCCGGATCTGCCGGATGATGTTCGCGGTGGCCTTGCGAACATTGCTCAGCGCGACGGTCTGCGCATCGACGGCGGCCTTGGCGGCGTTGCGAGCCTTGCCGGCGGTGTCGAAGGCGATGTTGGCCTGCGAGACAAGGTTGGTCCATTCCGTAAGGGCGCTGGTCGGAATGCCCAATTCCTGACTCCGGTCGCTCCAGACCTCGTTGCGCTCGTTGAGGAACGTGAGAAACTGCTCGATCTTCGATGGCAAAACAGACATGCTTCGTGCTCCTGCGTTGATGGATCCGCCCGCGACCGAGGTCTGCCGCCAACCGAGGCGACGTTCCCGCGGGCTGAAAGAACCATCGGCGCAATCGGGGCGAGACTTCGCGACTGCCAACCAAACTTGCGCACATTTCTCGCGGCCCGGGCCGCATGAATGGAACAGGCGCGCGGACCGGTGCGCCTTGACGGTCGGCACTGCGGCACGACCGCCGAGCCGGGGGATGCGCACGCAAGCTCTCGCACCATCGCGGGCGTTCGGCGGCGCGTTTGGCGGCCCGGAGCGTGTTCGGGTACACTCTGGCCGTAAAGGGAACCCCTCGGCGTGTGCTGTCTCTGCGTCCGAACCCCGCCCCCAAGCTTGTCCGCCCGCGTTTTCGGCCCGTGTCGCTCCTTTCCGCGTTCTCCAAGGACCATGGTTGCTTCTGAAGCACAGCTTGAGGACCAGCTCGTCGCCAAACTCGGCGACCTGAAGTACGTCCACCGCGACGACATCCGCGACCGCGTGACGCTTGAGCGGAACTTCCGCACGCACTTTGAGGCCCTCAACCGCGTCCGTCTGACCGACGGCGAGTTCGAGCGGCGGATTGCTGGGATCATTGCCGGAGATGTCTTCCCGGAGGCGGGCGGGCACGGGTGACTCAACTTAAGCTCATCAAGTTCCGACCGGTAGCCACGTGCGAGCACATGGAGAGGGTGCTCGACATCCTCAAGACGGGCGAGTTCTGGTGTTCACGTTTCTGGGAACTCAACGATCCGATGGAGGGTGTGTTTCTCTCGGATTCAAGCACCTTCAGCAGCGTGGCGGTCGACGCCTTCTTCGGAAAGAAGGCGAGTCTCGTATTGTGCTCGTTCTCGAGCGGAGCTGCGATTTCGTCGCCGCTTATGTGGGGCTACTACGCTAATGGGCTTCGCGGCGTCGCGATCGAGATCACGATCGACGCGAATTGTCCAGAGCTCTACAAGATCGAGTATGCCCAGTCGATTCCATCGGTCACGCACGGGGACGGTGAGGATGCCGTCCGCAAGGTGCTCGCGTCGAAACTCAAGCCCTGGAAGCATGAATACGAGCAACGCTGGCTCTTTCAGGGCGAGCCGGGCGCTTGTCCGATTGGGAGAGTAGAGAAAGTGTATATTGGCCAGCCCCATTCGCACGCGTGCAACCGTCGCGCGCTGGAGGTGCAGGACGTCCATCGGCGATACCAGGAACGCGTCTCGCATATCCGGGAAGTCGCGGCCAGGAGGAATGTCATCACCGTGAACGTAGGGCTCAGTGATCACAGGGGCCGGACTGTTGTTCGCGAAATTGTCAACGAGATGGAGTGCTGATGTTCGTGGGACCAATGCAACTGAGTTCACGAAGGTGGTTTACGCCAGTCGTGGCTGCATCTGCGTTGGCGATCGGTGGACTTCGCTTGCTCATTCCGACGGTCGTGACGACCGAGGTTGCCCTTGCGGTCCTTGGCCTGGTCGGCGGGCTCGGTTACTTCGTCTATCAGCAGCATCTCAGCCAGACGGAACTCTTTGCGCACCTCTTCGAGAAGTTCAACACCCGCTACGACGCGATGAACGAACGGCTTGCTGAGCTCAGGGCCAGCCGAAAGAGCCTCGAAGAGTGGGCAGAATCCGGTCGCCAAGGCGTCATCGACTACTTCAATCTCTGCGCTGAAGAGTGGCTCTTTTTCCAGGCGGGTTACATCGATCAACGCGTCTGGGACGCTTGGTACAATGGGATGAAGCATTACGCCAGAGACGAACGTTTTGCTGCAATCTGGAACAAAGAGCCCAAGGACTCGTACTACGGCTTTATGTTTCCTGTCCCCGTAGATCTCTGACGCCGAGCCGGCAAGCGATCAGAAGGCGGCGTCCCCAACTGGGTGCCCAGCGGGTTGCTCAGGTCGCCGATGGCGGGCATCGCCAACGGCGGACGACATTTTCCAGAACATTCGGAAATCTGGTCGATGTTCGGATACTGTGGTAGCCTTTTACCGGGCTTGAATGGGAGGCACCAAATGAATCGACTCCAGTTGGCGACGCTGATTTCGTGGGCCGGGGAGAGTGGTCTTCACGGGCGCAAGCGCCTTCAGAAGGTGGTCTTTTTCCTTCAGGAGGCCGGTTGCCCGCTTGACTGTCAGTACACGTTGCACCACTTCGGGCCATACTCCCGGGACGTGGCGGACGCTTGCGATGAACTGGTTTCGGCCGAATTGGCTGAAGAAGTCTGTGGCCCGGTCGGCGGCAGCGGCCCGTACAGGTACACGCTCTCGTCCATGGCGGAGGACTTCCTGCGACAGGAGCCCGATCCCTCATTGTCGGCATTTGAGGAGTTGGGCAAGCAGTTGATCAATGAGGATCTGTGGCACCTCGAACTCGGTTCGACGGTGCTGTTCTACTACCGCCAGACGAAGGACTGGGATCGGGCACTTGAGCGTGCGTGCGCCTTTAAGAAGGTGTCGAGCACCATCGAGGCGAGCCAAAGGGCCCTTGAGCTGGCCCAACGGCTGCAGCGTAACCGCCGGAACTGACGGACGTCGGAGACGGCACCTGAGCACAGGAGCCGCACCAGTCGGTGTTCAGCCATCAGGCGAGCGCATGTGAACTAGCCGGATGAGGGAGGGCGTATGACCGACAAAGTCTTCCGCGACCCATTGTACAACTACATCGCGTTCGACCGCAAACGCGACGGCTGGTTGATCGACTTGATCAACTGCCCGGAAATCCAGCGCCTGCGGCGTATCCATCAGCTTGGCGTGAGCAACTTTACCTATCCGGGCGCTGATCACACCCGCTTTGCTCACAGTCTCGGTGTTACGCACCTGATGCTCCTCATGCTCGGGCACCTTGAACGTGTTAGTAACGCGGAGCGGATCAAGAACGCACGCCAGGCGCTTCTGGCAACGGCGCTCCTGCACGACGTGGGGCATGGGCCGTTTTCGCATCTGTTCGAACCGTGCCTGGGCATCAACCACGAACAGTGGTCGATCGCCATCATCAGAGATGAGACCACGGGTGTGCACAGAGTTCTCAAGAATCAGGGGGCATATCTCCCCGATCATGTCGCGGACCTAATCAATTCGGAGAATTCCAGTCACCCCCCGTGGCAGCGGGCATTGATGTCGAGTCAGTTGGACGTCGACCGCCTGGATTACCTGCGACGCGACAGCCTGTTCAGTGGCGCAGGGTACGGTCACTTTGACTGGCACCGGCTGCTGACCACCGTGCAGTTTGATGAAAGTGAGACCGATCTGGTCTGGCCAGCCAAGACGGCACTGGCAATCGAAGAGTACATCTTCGCTCGCTACTACATGTACCAGAACGTCTATCTTCACAAGACCACGAGGGGATTTGAAGCGTTGCTCCAAGCGATGTGGACGAGGGCCGATGTTGTGCGCCAGGAGGGCGGCGAGATCGATGCAAATCCCGCTCTTCAGCGGTTTTGGAGCGTGCCGATGGCGGCCCCGGGCTCTCTGGCGGTGGCCGACTACCTTCGAATCGAAGAGTTCACCGTGCTTGAGCAGATCCAGCGCTGGACCGGGCACTCTGATCGCGGGCTTGCCGACTGCGCTCGTCGTTTTTTGAATCGTGACGGCTTCGCGATGATCGAGCCGCCACCACCGCCCAATCCGCTCAAGGTTGATGACTTTGGCGAGTGGGAGCCGGAACTCCATAAGTTGCTGACAGCGAATGGGTTTCAACAGCCCGCGATGTACTGTCTGGCCGACAAGGTCAAAGGGAAGTACCGACAACCGTACCGCGAAGAGAAGGAACCCGAAAATCAGTCGGCCGTGAACACCATCCGCGTGGTTGACGGCGGCAAGCCGGTATCGATCGGCCAGTACTTGCCGCGACTCAAGTCGGTCATTGCCCCACCGGAGGATCGCGTTATGTACTACGTTCCCAAGGAGATTCGAACCGAAGCGACTCAACTCCGAGACCGGCTGCGTAAGGCGTGAGGGAGCTTGGCTGGACGTGCTTTGTCGGCGCGTGTTCCGTGCCTTGAGTTGTCGATTCGAGGCTTGCGACTTGCGCTCTGCGCATTCCCTCCCCGCCGCGATACCATTGCCCGATGGAACGACGCGCATGGAACCGGGACCAACTTGTGCGGACGCTGGCGCTGTACTGCCAGATTCCTTTCGGCAAGATGCATTCGCGGAATCCGGCAGTGGTGGCTGTTGCGGGTGTGATCGGCCGGACGCCGTCGGCGGTTGCGCTGAAGCTTGTCAACTTTGCGAGTCTGGACCCTGAACTCCGCGGCCGCGGCGTCGGCGGGATGGGGAACACGTCGGCGGCGGACCGGGAGGTATGGGCGGAGTTCTACGGCCGATGGGACGTGCTGGCCGCCAACGCGGTGGCGCGGGCCGAGTGGGAAGGCGCAGAACTCCAGATGCAGGGCTCAACTGGGAGGCAGGATGAAGAGGGGCGCGGGGACGTCGGAGTGTTGGCGGGCGTGGGGTCGGAGGGGGCATCGGAGCACGTGGAGGCGGCGGAGCGGCACACCGCGCCCAGCGGGCCGACGGAGGTTCTCCGCGAAGCGGCGCAGCGGCGAGGGCAGGCGTTCTTCCGTGCCGCGGTGATGGCGGCGCACGATGGGCGGTGTTGCATCACGGGGATCAGCAGCGCCGCGATGCTGCGGGCCAGCCACATCGTGCCATGGGCCGCCGACCCGGCCCTGCGGCTCGATCCTCGCAACGGACTGTGCCTCAACGCGCTGCACGACGCGGCGCTTGATCGCGGGCTCATCACGCTGGCGGGCGACTTCTCGCTGCGGGTCTCCAAGCGGCTAAAGGCCGAAGTGCCCGCTCCGATCTACAAGGAGATGTTCGAGAGCCGCGCCGGGGCACCGATCACGATGCCCGAGCGCTTCGCGCCCACGGCGGAGATGCTGGAGTATCACAGGCGCAAGGTCTTTGTGGCGTGACGGCGGTAGAAATTCACGCGCGAAGCGCGAGTCTCAGGTCTCAAAAAAGGAGGGGGAGCGGGCGACGCGCGCGGACTGGGGGGGGGCGGTGTTCTCGGGCGTTCGGCCGCGCGGGGCGGGGGGTGTGTGTGCTGCGGCCGCGGGGAGTACGAGGGCGGTCGCGGCGGGCCGAACTGATGGTGAACACGTGGGGGCTTGGTGCCGCCGATGGGGGTGCGGAGGGGGCGTGGGGGTCGCCTCAGGGGTCGTCATCACGCCGCCACGCGTCCACACGTCGGCGTCACGCGTCCACAAGACGACGCCGCGCGTCCACGGATTGGCTCCGCGCGTCCACAAGATGCCGTCACGCGTCCACGGGACGGCTCCACGCGTCCACAAAATGCCGCCGCGCGTCCACAAGACGGCGCCGCGCGTCCACAAAATGCCGTCACGCGTCCACAAGACGGCGTCTTGTGGACGCGCGGCGCGGACTTGTGGACCAAAATTCGGAATTTTTGGTCGTCTGGTGTTCGGTTTTGTGTCGATTTTTGGGTGATCGGGGGTCGAACGGTCGCGATCGTGTTCGCGATCGCGCGGGGATTGCGCGGGGAACGGGGGGGAACGCGCGGCGATGCGCCGCGAAAGTTCAAAGTTCAAATTGGGAAAAGTTCAAAGCGGAGAGGGCCGGGGGTGGGGGGGTGGGGCCCCCTTTGGGTCGAAGAGTCGCCCCCTCCGGCTCGAGGACTCGCCACCTCCCCCGTTGGGAAACGGGGGAGGAGCTTGAGGATTTGGTGCTTTGCCGGTTTGTCCTTTGCCACTTTGGCCCCCCCCCGCCCCCTCCGCCTCGGGGACTCGGCACCTCCCCCGTTGGGAAACGGGGGAGGAGCTTTCGGATTTGGTGCTTTGCCCCTTTGCCCTTTGCCCGTTCGGCACTCTGCCACTGTGCCACTCTGCCACTGTTCCACTGCGCCACTCTGCCACTGCGTCACTCGTACACCCCCGCCCCCCCCTCGTCGCCGTTCTACACTCGGCCCCATGACCTCTTCTTCTCAACCCCCCTCCCCGCACTGGTTCACCGTCGTCGATGCACTCAAGGCCCCCGAGGGCACCGCGGTCACCGTCAAGGGCTGGCTCCGCACGCGGCGGGACAGCAAGGCCGATGGTGGGCTCTCGTTCCTGGCGGTGCACGATGGCACGTGCTTCGACGCCATTCAGGCCGTCGCCAAGAGCTCGCTGGCCAACTACGCGCAGGAGATCGCCACGCTCACCACGCACTGCGCGGTCGAGGTCGACGGCGTGATCGCCAGGACGCCCAAGGGGGGCAACGAGATCCAGGCCACCGCCGTGCGCATCGTCGGCCGCGTGGAGGATCCGGACCATTACCCGATCCAGCCCAAGCCCCACAGCTTCGAGTTCCTCCGCGAGCAGGCGCACCTGCGGGCGCGGACGAACACCTTCGGCGCGGTCGCCCGCGTGCGGCACTGTCTGAGCATGGCCATCCACCGCTTCTTCCACGAGCGGATGTTCTACTACGTGCACACGCCGATCATCACCGCCAGCGATTGCGAGGGCGCGGGGCAGATGTTCCGCGTCAGCACGCTGGACATGATGAACCCGCCCCGTGTGCCGGGCAGCGGTGATGGAAAGGCCGGCGGCCCCGTGGACTACGCGCACGACTTCTTCGGCAAGGAGTCGCACCTGACCGTCAGCGGCCAGTTGAACGTCGAGACCTATTGCATGGCCCTCTCGCGCGTGTACACCTTCGGGCCGACCTTCCGCGCCGAGAACAGCAACACCAGCCGGCACCTGGCCGAGTTCTGGATGATCGAGCCGGAAATCGCCTTCGCGAACCTCAAGGACGATGCGGCGCTGGCCGAAGACTTCATCAAGTTCATGATCCGCACCGTGCTCAGCGAGCGGGCCGATGACATGAAGTTCTTCGATGAGCGGATCGAGAAGGGGATCATCGCGCGGCTGGGCGCGGTGCTCGAGAAGCCCTTCCTGCACCTGCCGTACACCGAGGCCATCGGGATCCTGCAGAAGGCGATTGCGAGCGGACGCAAGTTCGAGTACCCGGTCAAGTGGGGCACGGACCTGCAGAGCGAGCACGAGCGGTTCCTGACCGAGGAGCACTTCAAGCAGCCCGTCGTGCTGATGAACTATCCCAAAGAGATCAAGGCCTTCTACATGCGCCTCAACGATGAGGGCACCGACAACGCGCCGGGCCGGACCGTCGCGGCGATGGATGTGCTCGTGCCGGGGATCGGCGAGATCATCGGCGGCAGCCAGCGCGAGGAGCGGCTGGATGTGCTGGATCAGCGCATCAACGAGATGGGCCTGCCGATCAAGGAATACTGGTGGTACCGCGACCTGCGCCGCTACGGCACCGTGCCGCACGCGGGCTTCGGCCTGGGCTTTGAGCGGGCGATGATGTACCTGACGGGGATGCAGAACATCCGCGATGTCATCCCGTTCCCGCGTGCGCCCAAGCAGGCGGAGTTCTGAGCGTGACGCTCGCCCCGGGGAGCGTGGCCGTGACCGCGGAGGAGTCGGGCCGCGCGTGCCCGCTGTGCCAATCGGTGGCCCGCGCGCTCGCGGGCGAGCATCCCCTGTTCATCGCCGAGCTCGATGCGGCGGTGCTGCTGCTGCACGAGCATCAGCCGCTGGCCGGCTGGAGCGTGCTGCTGCTCAAGGATCACGCCGAGCACGCGGACCTGCTGGCCGATGAGGTGCTCGCCCGCGTGCACCGCGACATGATCCGCGCTGCGCGGGCGGTGCGGGCCGCGACCGGATGCGCGCGGGTGAACTACGCCTGCCTGGGGAACGTCGAGCCGCACGTGCACTGGCACATCATCCCGCGTTTTGCGCCGCCGATCGACCCCGAGCCGCGGGCAACGGTCTGGACTCGACCGGCCGAGTGGCTCAACCGCGGCGTGATGCCCGAGCAGGCGGCCGGGACGATCGCGAAGGTGCGCTCGGCGCTGGGCATGGGCTTGCGCGGGGCGTGAGCATCACTTGATGCGCGGGTCGCTGATGCGTCCGGCAAAGAGCACCGCGCCCGTCGGCTCGTGCACGATGTACAGCAGGTACGGCCGGTCGAAGCGCATCTCGATCGGCTTGCGGGGCTGCACCGGGGCGCTGGTCACCTCGACGACCAACGCCGTCGCCGCGGCGGCCTCGGTCTTGGTTTCATCCATCTTGATCGCCGCGGCGTGGATCACATCGGCGATGAAGGTCGGCCCGGCCGGCGTGATGCCCGTGAAGTCCGCATCCGGCCGCATCGCCGGCGACATGCCCAGTGCCTCAAGCGTTTCGGCAATGCTGGAGCGCGTCTGCAAGTCCAGCTTGGGCAGCCAGAGCTGCACATCGGCCTGCCAGAGCGATGCGTTGACCTTGGCCAGGTCGAAGGTCTTGGTCACCTTCTCGAGCTTGCCCTCATCGGGCAGGACCAGGACCGCGCTGGCGGGCCCGGTGTAGCGGAGCTTGACGGCGCGGCCGCCGGGGAACTGCGCGTACTGAAAGTCATCGTGGCGGAACATCGTCGGCACCTCCACGCGCGTGCCATCGGCGAGCGTGAAGGGCTGCGGGCGCGTGACCTCCTTGTTGAACGGCGTGTCCCAGGTGCCCAGGAAGTACACCGCGTTGGTGAGGATCAGGCCCTGATCGGGGATGGCGTCGGAAGTCACGAGCGTCGGGATCATGCCGCGGGTGTTCGTGTTCACCCAGGCGTTGATCGTGTCCGCGGCCTCGGCCTTGTTCGTAAAGTCGATCGCCGCCGAGTCCGCGGCGAAGCGGTCGCGTAACGTGGCCGCGTACTCGCCGCGGATGGTCAGGCCCTTGCTCGGCCACATGCGGTTGGCCTGCGTGAAGATGAAGCCGGCATCCGCCCCGGTGGCGCTGGCCAGGACCGTCGAACGCATCGCATCCAGTTGCGACTCCAGCGACCCGACACCGTCGGGGTACGAGAGCGTCTCCCGCAGCGCGGCGAGCGCCTCCCGCCGCGACCCGGCGCGGGCCATGTCCAGCGCCGTCGCGATCGACCACGGCGAGAAGAAGATGTTCTGCTTCGCATCGGCCTTCTCGCTCATGGCCGCGAGCGCACGCCGCGTGAAGGCGTGCTGCGCGGCAAGCGCCTGGTCCATCACCTGCGGCGGCTTGGGCACGGGCTTTGCCGGCGGCGAAATGCGCCGATCCATCGCCAACCCGAACCCCCGCCCGAGCGCCGCCGACCCCGCGGCCGCGGCCAGCACGCCCGCGAACGCCGCCAGGGCGATCAGCCGCGCCGCGGTTCGGCGGCGGTTGGGGTGCTGTGGGGTGAGGCGGGTGCGGGGGGGGTGGGGGTTGTGGTGGGTGCCAGGTGGCCGAGGGGGCATGGAGCGGGAATCGGTGCCGAAAGTGGGGGTGTCCATGCCCGTGCATGCCGCTGGCGGCCCCGCGGGTTCACCAAAATCGCTTTCTACCATCCGCTCATGAGCACGATCGTCGAACGCTGCGCCGCCGCCCGTATCGCCTCGCGGCAGATCGCCACCCTGAGCACCGAGGTCAAGAACGCCGTGCTCCGCGACCTGGCCGCCGATCTGCTCCGCAGCGCCCCCGCGGTGCTCGCGGCCAACGCGGCGGATATGGCCGCCGCCCGCAGCGCGGGCCTGGCCGAAGCCAAGCTCGCGCGGCTCGCCCTCACGGACCGGTCGATCGCGCAATCGGCCGAGGGCCTCTCGCAGGTCGCGGCGCTGCCCGACCCGGTCGGCCAGGTCGTCCGCGAGAGCGTCGCGGCCTCCGGGCTGCGCGTGCGGCGGGTGCGCACGCCGCTGGGCGTGATCTGCATGATCTACGAGGCCCGGCCCGGCGTGACCATCGACGCGTTCGCCCTGTGCTTCAAGGCCGGCAACGCCTGCATCCTCAAAGGCGGCAAGGAGGCCGAACGCTCCAACGCCGCGCTGGCCGAAATCGTCGGCCGCACGCTCCGCGCGCACGGCATCGGCGAGCACGCGCTGGTCAGCCTCTCGGTCCTGGCGCGCGAGGATCTGTCCACGCTGCTGCAGCAGGATTCATCCATCGACCTGGTCATCCCCCGCGGCGGGGCGGACCTGATCCGCTTTGTCGCACAGAACAGCCGCATCCCCACGATCCAGCACTACCACGGCGTCAACCACATCTTCGTCGATGCGCAGGCGGACCTCGATCTGGCGGCGAAGGTCTGCGTGTCGGCCAAGGTCAGCGCGCCCGCGACGTGCAACGCCGTCGAGTGCATCCTGGTCGACTCCGCGGTCGCGCACCGGTTCGTCCCCGATCTCGTGCGCGCGTACGCGGATGCGGGCGTTGAGATCCGCGGCGACGAGGAGGTCGTGCTGCTCTCGGGCTCGCTGGCACGCCGCGCATCGCCGGCCGACTTCGGCACCGAGTTCCTCGAGAAGATCGTGGCGATGCGCATCGTCTCGGGGCTGGATGAGGCCATCGCCCACATCCACCGCCACGGCTCGCTCCACACCGAGGCCATCATCACGCGCGATCAGCCGACCGCGCGGGCCTTCTGCTCGCGTGTCGCGGCCTCGTGCGTCCTGGTCAACGCCAGCACGCGAATGAACGACGGCTTCGCGCTGGGCCTGGGCGCGGAGATCGGCATCTCGACGAGCAGGATCCACGCCTTCGGCCCCATGGGCCTCGAGGAACTGACCGTCACGCGGTTCATCTGCGAGGGCGACGGTCAGATCCGCTGACGGCGCGGCGGCGGGTCTCGCTCAGGCCTGCGGCCCCTTCTCGCTCACGCGCCGCTCGGGCGTGGAGTCGACCATCTGCCGCATGTACGCGTGGAACTCGTCGTGCATGATCTTCATGCTCTGGGAGTTGAACATCCTGCGGAAGCTCGGCTCGCTGGCGATCGCCCGCATCCGCGAGTCCCACGAGCGGAAGTACGACTCGGGCACCTGCTCGGCCTGATAGCCGAACCAGACGACCTCGAAGACCGAGAGCTGCATGAGATTGAAGAAGTACTGCCGCACCTCCTCGTCGTTGCGCGCCGTCTCGACATCATGGCGGTAGACCTGCGCCAGCGACGGGTCGTTGACGCGCATCTCGCGAAGGTGCATCTGCAGCTCGACGAGCTTGCCGAAGTTCGCAAAGTGCTGCGCGCGACGGTAGTTGCGGAACTGGATGGCGGTGTAGATCAGGCCGCCGGCGATACCGAGCGAGCCGAGGGCCTGGAAAACAACCTGAACGAGCTGGAGTGTCGGGTTCATGGTGGCGGCGTGATGCTGCTTGGGTTCGCGGCGCGGTGGGCCAGAACAATTCGGATGATGTCGAACGGCACCTCGCCGTTGAGGGCATCGAAAATCGGGCGCAGGCGCGAGCCGCCCACGCGGTCGTGCGCCTCGCATACGCGCTCGTACTCGCGCGCGGGCACCCACGGCGCGATGCTCGCGGGGCGATCGGTGCGCACAAAGTCCTCGAGATAGCCGAGCGCCGTGCCCTGGCGCACGCCGAACTGGGCGCAGACATCCTCGATCGTCGACCCGCGCCGGAAGAACGGGAACGCCGCCGATGAGTTGGCCGAGAGCCGGGGCGAAGTTCCGCCGGCGTCGGCCGCGGGCACTTTCCGCGAGCCCGCGCGGGCATCGAGCGCCAGGCCCAGCCGCCCGGCGTGCTCGGCCACGGCCCGCAGGACGTCCGGCCCGAGCGTCTGCGTCTTGACCACGCCGAAGCCCTTGACCGACGCGAGCATCTCGACGCTCGACGGGCGCACGCGCACGAGCTCATCGAGCGTGACATCGTTGAAGATCGTAAACGGCGGCACGCTTTCGCGGGCCGCGAGTTCCTGGCGGTACAGCCGGATCGCCTCGCGCAGCTGCTCCTCGACGGTCGTCAGCGGCGGAAGATCGGCCATCGCCGTTTCGCGCTTGCGCTCGCTGTCGGCACCGATGAACCGCGCGCGCCGGAAGAGCACATCGCCGGTGCCGCGCATCAGGTCGATCCCGCGGGCGGTGAGCCGCACGCTCGGATACTCGCCGATCGTGCGCTCGAGCATGCCCGCATCCACGAGCTGGTACACGAACGAGCCGACATCGGGCTGCGTCAGGTGCGAGAGCAGGCCCCAGGTGCTCAGGCGTTCGTGCCCGTGCAGGAGCACGTTCTTCCCGCGTCCGCCCGTGAGCACCTGCGCGATGTGCGACACGCCGAAACTCTTGCCGGGGCTGGCGTGCTCGCAGCGAGCCACGCACGCGAGGATCTTGCGCGCGATGTCCGTCGAGCCGGGAACCTCATCGGTCTCACCGAGGCAGATGTCGCACGCCCCGCACCCCGGCGCTTCGTAGGCCTGGCCGAAGTACTCGCTGATGGCGCGGTGCCGGCACCGCGCGGCGACCGCGAGCGTGCGCATCTGCTCGAGCAGTTCCTTCTGCGCCTCGAGCACCTGCGGGTCCGGAGCGCCCTCATCGCGCGGCGAGGACATGAGCTCGGCCCAGCGCACCGGGTCGCTGCCGCTGTAGAGCATGAGGCACTCGCTGGGAAGGCCGTCTCGCCCCGCTCGCCCCGTTTCCTGCTGATAACTCTCGATGCTCTTGGGCATGCACGCGTGCACAACGGCCCGCACGTCGGGCCGGTCGATGCCCATGCCGAAAGCGACGGTCGCGACCACCACATCCACGCGCTCATCGCGGAAGTCGGCGCTGATCCGCGTGCGGTCCTCCGGGCTCATGCCCGCGTGATACGCGCTGGCGTTGAAGCCCATCGCGCGCAGGCTCTGCGCCAGCCGCTCGGTCTCCTTGCGGCTCAGGCAGTACACGATCGCCGCCTGCGTCGCGCCGGGCGTGCGTGCGCCGCTGCGGACGTGCCGCGAGAGGCACTGGGCCACCTGCGTCGTCGTGTCCGTCCGCGGCTGAACGCGATAGGTCAGGTTGGGCCTGTCGAACGTGCCCACGAGCACGACCGGGTCGCGAAGGCCCAGTTGCTCGATGATGTCCTGCCGCACGCGGGGCGTCGCGGTGGCGGTGTACGCCCCGATCGGCACGCCCGGCAGGAGCGATCGCAGCTCGCGCAGCCGCCTGTACTCGGGCCGGAAGTCGTGGCCCCACTGGCTGATGCAGTGCGCCTCATCGATCGCGATGCCCGTGATGTTCGCCCGTCGGAGGAACGAGACGAAGCGATCCTGCAGCAGCCGCTCGGGGGCGACGTACAGCAGCCGCAACTGGCCCGATGCGAGCAGCTCGCGCGTCTGGGCCGCCTCGTCGGGCGTCGTGTGTCCGTGAACCGCGCCCGCCGCCACGCCCGCCACGCGCAGCCCCGCCACCTGATCACGCATCAGCGCGATCAGCGGCGAGACCACGATCGTCAGCGAGTCGCCCACCAGCGGCGGAACCTGGAAGCACAGCGACTTGCCCCCGCCCGTCGGCATCACCGTCAGCACATCGCGCCCGGACAGCGTCGCCTCGATCGACTCGCCCTGCATCGCGCGCAGCGTGTCAAAGCCCCAGTGCCGGCGCAGAACATCCGCAACGCGCGCCGACGGCGCACGCACCTCTACAGGCGTCGAGCGCATCAGCGCCGACGCCACCGAAACTCCCGGCGATTCCCGCATCACGCTCGCAGTTTAGTCGGCGAACTCCGCATCGTCCGGAGGCTCATCATCTCGGCGAGCGCCGCCCGCGACGCCCGCCTGGGATGCGCCGTCGATCACCCGCCCGGGCTCGGCCGCCGTCAGCCGCCAGCAGCGATGAATCCGCCGGTTGCGATACTCCGGCGGCACCGTCTGCTTGCTGATCTCTCGCATCATCCACCCGGCCCGTGCGATCCCCGCCTCGTCGGGTTTGAAGCGTCGGAAGTTGTTGCTGAAGAACACCACCGCATCCGCTGAACACAGCGGCCGCAGCAGTTCCAGCATCTCCACGTGCCGACGGTCGACCATCCAGTCCTCTTCGGTCATGCTGCTGTTGCTGAACGTCGGCGGGTCCACCACCACCAGGTCGTACGACCCGCCTTCGATCACCGGGTGCGACCGAAGGAACTCCATCACATCGCCCCTGATGAACTCGTGCGCCCGCGCAGCAAGCCCGTTCAGGTGCATGTTCCGCCTTGCCCACTCCAGGTAGGTGTTGGAGAGATCCACGCTCACGCTCGATGCGCACGCTCCCGCCGCGGCGTGAACCGTGAAGCTGCCCGTGTAGCAGAACAGGTTCAGCACGCGCCGCCCCCGGGCCATCGATCGCACCATCTGCCGCGTGATGCGGTGATCCAGGAACAGACCCGTATCGACATAGTCCGTCAGGTTCACCTCGAACAGCAACGCCGGGTCGCCCTCGCGCACCGTCATCGTGCGGCGTTCATCGCTGATGCGCTCGTGCTGGCTCAGCCCGCGCTGGCGGTGCTTGGGCTTGAGGATCACGCGCTCGATCGGCACCTCGCCCGCCCGCGCGATCGCGCCGCGCATCAGGTCGTACCAATCCGCCTGCTGCGCCGCCGTGCGGTCGTGCGGACGCTCGTACTCCACCGCGTGGAACGCGTCGGCGTACCGGTCGACGATCAGCGGCACATCCGGCACATCGCGCTCGTACACGCGATAGCAGTGAATCCCGCGGCTCGGATACTTGCGCAGGTGCCGAAGGTTCTTGCTCAGGCAGCGCTCAAAGTCCGCCGCATCCTTGCGGTCTCGCTCGCGCACGCCGCCGAATGCCGCCATCGGCGCGGCAAACGCCGTGTCGAAGGCGCCCCGCGCTGCCGGCTCGCGTGTCACCGGCGTGGCCGTTCCCGTCGCCGCGCCCTGACCGCTCTCACCGGTCGACACATCATCAACGCTCAGGTCGGCCACGCTCGCGATCGCCGATGACTCCGCCGCATCAGGAGCGGACCCGCTCTGCGCCGGTGCCTGGCTCGCCCCGTCCCGCGGCGGCCTCGGCCCCAGGAACGTGAAGTAGCAGCACTCCAGCGACGCGTTGTACAACTTCCGCCGCCGCACCGCTTCCTGCCCGAACAGCCGCTCAAGGTCCGTTCGCCCCGTGAAGATGTGAAAACTCCACGTCGGCAGCGCCCGCAGCACCAGCGGCAAACGCTGATACAACTCCTCAACCTCCGCCTCCTGCCCCAGCCGGACGCCATACGGCGGATTCGTGATCACAATGCCGTACTCGCCCGCCTCGATCAGATTCGTCGGCGGCTCTTCCAGCGCATCGACCTGCGCAAAGCGGATGTCCTGCTCCACCCCCGCCGCCCGCGCGTTTCGCCGAGCAAGGTCCAGCGCCTCAGGGTTGATGTCCGATGCGCGAATCGCCGGCACGATCGGCGTGCGCACCACCGCCGCCCTCGCCGCCTGCCGAAGACGCTCGAACACCGCCGGAGAGATCCGCCGCCGGTCCGACCCCGCCGGAGCATCCGGATCGGCCCAGAGTTCGCAGTCAAACGATCGCCGCATCCCCGGTGCGACATTCCGCCCCAGTAGCGCCGCCTCGATCGCGATCGTGCCCGATCCGCAGAACGGGTCCGCCAGCGGCCGCCCCACGCGCCACACGCTGAGCATGACCAGCGCCGCGGCGAGCGTCTCCTTGATCGCCGCGTCGCCGTACGTGCCGCGCCGGTACCCGCGCTTGTGCAGGCCCGGCCCGGACGTGTCGATCGTCAGCGTCGCCTGATCCTTGAGGATGGAGATCTCGATCCCGACTCGGGGCCCGGACTCATCGAGCATCGCCCCCGGCGCAAGCCGCCAGGCGCTCCGCAGCCGCTCGACGATCGCCCGCTTGGTCGCACGCTGAATCGCCGGCACGCTGCTCAGAGCGCTCTTGACGCTCCGGCCATCAACCGGAAACGCGCACCCGCGGCCGATGTGACGCTCCCACGGAATCGCGCGCACGCCCTCGAACAGCGCATCGAACCCCGGGTCGCCCGCGCCGGTCGGGAACGTCGCCAGCAGGATCAGCACGCGATCAGCGCAGCGAAGGTGGATGTTCGTGCGCACGATCGCCTCAAGGTCGCCGCGGAACGCGACACGCCCGACGCCGACGCCCTTGGCCTGATAGCCCAGATCCGCCAGTTCGCGCGTCACCACGCTCTCAAGCCCGAACGCGCACGTTGCCAGAAAGTCGAAAGTCACCGGCCATCATTGGCCGCCCGCGCCGGGCACCGGCCGGGAAACCGGCGCGAGCGACCGCTCGGCGGTACCCTGCGGTATGCATCCGCTCTTCAAGTCTCTGCCGCAGGCCGCGGTCATCGCGATGATCCACGTCCCCGCGCTGCCCGGCACGCCGACATCGCGCCGGAGCGTCCGCCAGATCGCCGATCAGGCCGCCGGCGAAGCCCGGCTGCTCGCCGCGGCGGGCGTCGATGCGCTCATGATCGAGAACATGCACGATGCGCCGTACGTCAACGCGCCGCACGGCCCGGAGATCACCGCCGCCATGACCCGTGCCGCCCTGGCGGTTCGTGCCGCGGCCCCGAAACTGCCGCTGGGCGTTCAGGTGCTTTCGCTCGGCACGCGCGAGGCGCTTGCGATCGCGCTGGCCAGCGATGCGAACTTCATCCGCGCCGAGAACTTCGTGTTCTCGCATGTCGCCGATGAAGGCCTCATGCCCGAGGCTCAGGCAGGCCCGCTGCTTCGCTACCGCCGCCAGATCGGCGCCGACCACATCGCGATCCTCGCGGACATACAGAAAAAACACGCGTCGCACGCGCTGACCGCCGACCTTCCGATCAGCGAGCTCGCCCACGCCGCGGAGTTCTTTCGCGCCGATGGGCTCATCGTCACCGGCCTTGCCACCGGCCGCCCCGCGAGCCTGAGCGACCTTCGCTCCGTCGCCGGGGCCACCCCGCTGCCCGTGCTCGTCGGCTCTGGCGTCGCGCCCGCAAGCGTCGCCGAGCTCGCAGGCATCGCCAGAGCCTTCATCGTCGGGTCCGCCATCAAGCGCGGCGGACACTGGGCCCGCGACCCCGACCCCGCCCGCGTCCGTGAACTCACCCGCGCTGTCGCCCGCGCCCGCCGATAAACCCCTCCGGTCATACCCCCATCTCGAGAGATCATCGCTGCGACCCACTCTGTCGCGCCCGTTGCCCTCGGTGCTCCATGTACAATCAGTGTCCCGTCACGGTTCTCGAGCGTTGCCCGGCCTGCGGCGATCAGCCGTTGAGGCTGGTTTTTGTTCACGGCCACTCGCAGTGCGCTCGCTGCGGCCTGAATGTCGAGCCCTGCTGCCAGCCGCAGGACCCCGCCGACAACACCGCGTCGCCAACGCAAATTGCGAAACAATGATTCATGCGACCGTCCTCGCGCACCGGCCTGGTCTCGGGGTCCCGCTCTCCTGACGGGCAAACCCGCACGAAATTGTCCGCATATTAGTGGTCCTGATGCACGCTCGCACGCGAAGGGGATTCTCCCTTTTTGCATCGGGATTTTGACAATATCGAACCAACTCATCCGTGACCCGGTAGCATGTATACGGCGGTATGCACTGGGCACGATCCGCGTTCGGTCCACCATGCGATAGAGGAGTCGGCGATGATCACCGTTGATCCGTCCGGTTTGGTTCGCTTCCGCATCTATCTGCCGCACGCCCAGCGCGTCGAGGTTGTCGGGTCGTTCACGGACTGGTCGCGTCAGCCCGTGCTCATGAAGCGTGTTCCGCCGGGATGGTGGGAGATCGAGTTCCCGCTGCCCGTCGGCAACCATCAGTTCTGCTACATGGTCGATGAGTCCATTTTCGTTGCCGACTACGGTGCCCACGGCGTGTCCATGGACCGCTCGGGCCGATGGCTCAGCGCCGTGAAGGTCACGACCAGCACCGAGCCGCCCATCGAGGTCAAGACCCTCGGCCGCACCCGCCCCGAGCGCGGCGGCGACTTGGCGGGCGAGACGCGCACATCCGTTCCCGGCCGGGCCATGGCCGGCTGACGCGAACACAACCGATTCATGCTCTTGAGGTTTCACCCGCAGGCCCGGCGCGCAGCAGCGTGCCGGGCCTGTTTCGTTCGCCGCCGCTGCGGCTTTGCCCGCGGGAGCGCGTTCAATAGCGCAGCACGGTGTGGATCGGCCCGAACCCGTCGAGCTTCCGTCGACCGTTGAGGAAGCCCAGCTCGATGAGCATGGTGATCCCGACGATCTGACCCTTCAGGCCCGCGACGAGCTTGCAGCAGGCCTCCATCGTGCCGCCGGTTGCCAGCAGGTCATCGACGAGCACAACGCGCTGCCCGGGGGAGATCGAATCGACGTGGATCTCCACGTGGTCCGAGCCGTACTCAAGGTCATAAGCCAGTTTCACCGTCTTGGCGGGAAGCTTGCCGGGCTTGCGAACGGGGACAAAGCCGCACGCCAATGCCTGCGCAAGCGCGGTGCCGAAGATGAACCCGCGTGACTCGGCGCCGACGACCAGGTCGACCGACTTGCCGCGGAACGGGTTGGCCATGAGTTCCACCGCCAGGGCCAGGCCGGACGGATCGCGCAGCAGGGGCGTGAAGTCCTTGAAGGTGATGCCGGGCTTGGGGAAGTCGGGCACATCGCGGATGAGCGACTTGAGACTCTCGGCCTGATCCATGATCGTTCCTTCGTGAATGGTCGCGACCGTCCGGAACGCCGCCGCCGAGCACCGGTGCACACCGACTCCGCACGCTCCCGACCGACCCGGAGCGTATCGCCACGCCCGGCCCCGCGTCGGGCCCTCGCTCCGCGGGCGATGCTGGGCGAGCCCCCTCGCCAACATGGGGGCAACCGCAGTACGGCCGGGAGAACATCCTCATCGCACCGAGGGTCGCACGCAGCACACCGCGCATGATTCGACATCGATGATCATCGATGGGTAAACACCCCGGCGACGACGAGCCCGGGGTCTGCCCCTGAATCTCGGCCTGTCAAGGGGGATCCGCGCGAGGCGAGAGAGAACGGGGCATTTGCCCCACAGCAACATCCTCTCCACATGTGATTATTGATCATGTACGCGAACGCCACGGACGGCGTGACATCGACGCTCCTCGATTCGATCGGGCGTCACGCGTGCGACGTTTTCTCCTCAGGCTCGTCGGGGGTCACCGCGCTTCGACGAGTCTTCTCTCGACCGTTCGTGCCGACCACACACACGGACGACTCGCAGGGCATGGATGCCCCTCGTGACACGCCCGGTCGGCTCGCGCGTTTGCAGAACAGCCGGATCGTTCGGGAGCGGACGATCCGGCTTTCTTCCCTCCGCGACGCGGACGCTCGGTCCGATCGGGCCGAGCGCTCCATCAGGGCGCAGTCGGAGCACGCCGCCGGAGTGCGGCACGGAGCAGCCATGAACCGCTGGTGGAACCAGCCGAACGTCCCGCGATGCCTCCAGCACTCGCGTACCCGCGAGCAGATGTCCGTGCGCGCAGACCATGCCGCGCGCCCCGGCGATCGTTGCGACGAACTCGACCTCACGACACAGATCCGCGTCTGGTCCGCTCGCGATTCATCGCGTCGCCCCGAGCATTACGCCAGCGACCTGTTCGCTCGTGCCCGAACGCTCGAGCCCGCGATCGCTCTGCTCCACCCGGCCAATTCCGCCGATCCGATGCTCCGCACACGCGCCGCTCGCATGCTGCAGGTCCTGCTCGATCACGCGCACGCCCTGGGGCTGGAACTTGGCGAGATCATCATGCTCTACGACGACGCGTGGGCCCTTGCGAGCCGCGCCGTGGCGTCGCTTTCCGGCGATGCCCCGCACCTGCCGGGGTGTCCCGCGTCGGCAAGCCCTGCGCAGTCGATGAAGATCCCGTCGGCATGTGCAGTCGCCGACCGAGGCCCCGCCGATACCACAACTTCCCCCGCGCCGTCGGCTGCCCGCGCCGCCGCGCCACTTCGACCCACCGTCGGCCCCGAAGGGACCGATGCCGAACCCGGGAGCGAGCCATGAGTACGCAGGATCGTCACACCGTCGGCGCCATTTTCAACGAGCACCGCGAGTCGCTCGTGCGGTACGCGCGGACGCTCGTTGATCACGCGACCGCCGACGATGTCGTCAGCGAGGCCTTTCTCAGGCTGCTCCGTTACGAGACCGCGCGCAACCGCGAACTGACGCGACAATACCTCTTCCGAGTCGTCCGCAATATCGTCAATCGCGAGCACCGCAGGCTCGGCACAGCGCCGCAGCGCAACACCGCCGAAGCCGACGAACCGCTCTCTTCTCTCGGAACGCGCTCCGCTGCTGAAGCCCTCGAGCCGCTCGACGATGCGGAGTCCCCGCAGTCTCGCGCGCTCATGGCGTCGCTGGCGCGTGTGCGTGACGATGACTTTCACACCCTCGTGCTGACCAGCGTCCGAGGCCTGAGCTCTCAGCAGGCCGGTTCCGCCCTCGAACTCAAGCCCCAGGTCGTCTGCCGCCGACGCAGCAGTGTTCTCAAGCACCTGCGTTCACTTCTCGCCTCGGCCTGAGCAGAACGCGTCTTTCCCCGGCAGTGCTATCGATTTTCCCGTACATTTCAGGCAAGGATTGCGTGTTGCCGATTCGCAACAACGAAACTCGGTCGCAGCCAGCACGCGGAAATCGAGCCTCAGCCGCAGAACACTCCGCTCGCGCTGCCCTCAGCAGGTCAGCGCAATGCCCGCGCGTTCCTGAAGCCGGGCCATCTCCAGCAGTGATTCCAAGGGGTATCGACGAAGATCGATATTGGCAGGCCCTGAATTTCTGGTAGGATTTGTTTCCCCGAGATCACCTATGCGTGCGTTCCGTCTCGAAAACTCGCAGAGTCTTCCAGAGTTCGTCGCGGCCGAGAGGCCCGCGGCCGTCGCCTCGACCCGGAGACGCAGCCGCAAGCGCGTCGTTGCGCCGGTGCCGATGATCGTCGCGCCGCGCCTCGTTCACGAACTGCACAACGTGATGATGGAGGTCTCCGCTCGCGCCGCGATCTGCGTCGCGCTGAGCACGCGACCCGAACTCCGCTCTCACCTTGTCGGCATCGACGCGGCCGTCGAGCGCGGACGGGCGCTGGTCCGGCTCTACGCGGGTCTGGTCGAGTCCGGCAACCACGCGACGGCAGCACAGTCCGCATCCGGCCCGACCGATCCGCTGGCCATCCTGGGCGATGCGGTCGCGATCATCGGCGCTCTCAGCGGCCGACGCGTCGCCATCGCCGCGACAGCGCAGGCCCGCAAGGCCCGCGTCCGCTGCTCGGCGGCCCGCCTGCGTTCCCGCGTCGTCGCGATGATGACCCGCGCGATGGACCGGCTCAACGCAGGGCGCGAGCTCCACTGGTCCGTGTCGATCGAGACCGGCGTCAGCCGGGGAGTGATTCTCGAACTGCGTGCGCCCGAGAGCGAAGCGCCTCGCGCCCGCCACGTCGTCATGGGCCGCCTCGTGCTCGCCCCGGCGAGCGTCGGCGGCGTTCCGCCCGCCGCGGCTCCCGCCGCTCACGCCGCCACCCCCGCGTCCCGTACCCGCGTGAACCTTCGCCCTGCCGTCGCCGGGCGACACGCCTCCTGATCCACGCATCGCACGCGCTCAGCCCGACAGAGCCATTCACCGGGAAGTCCAATGAACGTGCAACAGGTTCGCGTCATCCTCGCAGACGATCACGTCATGATCCGCGACGCCCTGGCCCGCTTGCTGGGGATGGACTCGCAGTTCCGCGTTGCCGGCGTTGCCAGCAACGGCGGCGACGCCCTGGCGCTGATCATGGAACAGAAGCCCGACGTCGCGGTGCTCGACATCGACATGCCGGGCCGCACCTGCTTCGACATCGCCGATGTCCTCCGCAGCGCCGAGAGCCGCACCCGCGTCGTGGTCCTTTCCGGCCACGCCCGGGACTTCCAGATCCAGATGGCGCTCCAGTCCGGCGTCAGCTCGTACGTCACAAAGGATGAGCCGCTCGAGGCCATCGTCGGCGCGATTCGCATGGTCGCCACCGGCAAGGGCTACTTCTCCCCCGGTGTCCGCGCACGATTCAGCGGCGACGCCCCGCTCTTCGGCAAGCCCGCCGGAATCAACGGCCCGCAGGTCATGACCGGCCTCTCCGCCCTCTCACTGCGCGAGCGCGAGGTTCTCATGCACTTGGCCCGCGGCCGCAGCGTTAAGGAAGTCGCCGCGGACCTCATGCTCAGCCGCAAGACCGTTGACAACCACACCCAGCGGCTCATGGCCAAGCTCGACATCCACACGCGCTCGGACCTGGTCCGCTACGCCATCCGCGAAGCGGTCGTCACGCCCTGAGCCGACGCTTCAGCCCGCGTCCATCGCGCAGCCCCGCGTCGCCCCGCGTCACTTCGCCTCCGGCTGATCCATCGGCACGACATACACGAAGAACGGCAGCGAACTGGTCCCCACGATCATCGCGCGCACGCTCACCGTCCGCTTCCCTCCGGCCGGCACAACCACACGTCCCGGCGCGGCGACATCCGCCGTTGTGCCCTTGGCCGGCACAAGCAGCGATCGCGTGTTGTCGCCCAGATCGTCCTTCCGCCATCCGCCGGCCCACTGCACGTTCACATCCCGCGTCCGCAGGTCCTCGCGGGTCAGCGGCGACTCGCCCGAGTGCACCTGCCACGCAAGCCCGACGTCCGCATCCTGCTTGCCGAACCGGATGTCCACGCTCCGCTCGATCGCGCTCGGATTGATCAGCGTGAACGTGAGCAGATACTCAACCTGATAGTTGCCCACCGTGTCGGCGTGCACATAACCGGGGTGCAGCAGCATGTCCGCCGTCTGCCGGGCCTGCGGGCACGACACCGTCTGCACCGCCGGCGCGGCCATCAGGAACGCAACGCCGCTCACCGCGCCGACCGCGCGCTTGCGGGCCTCGCTCGCCACCGTAATCGGGTCGCGCTCCCCGCGATGAAAGTCGGGATCGCGATGCGCCGGCGCGTCGCCGGCGTTCTGCTCCGCCGGGAGCCCCGCCGAGCCGCGCAGATCCGCCGCGTTGAGCACGACCTCGTCGCCGCGCCACAGAAAGCTCCGCGACACACCGACGACGCGTCGCACGTGGCATGTCGGCGGCGGAATCTGCAGGTCCATGCCCCCTTCGCCCGACCACGCCCCGCGCGATGACGCCGCGAGCGCCGCCGAGTCAAAGTCGTCGCGCGCCGTCGCCGCGTCGATCGCGATCACCGAGACTTCCAACTCCGCTCGTGCGCTCTCGCCGCCGACCGGCTCGACCGCTGCACGCACCATGCCGGTGAAGAAGTCGCTCGGCGAGGAGTCGGCCTCTGCGTCCGTCTCCGTGCCGCTCGGGCCGGCCTCATCGGGCGTGCTCAGCCGTGGCGACCACGCGATGACACGCGCCGCGCCGGGCTCGATCGTCAGCGATTCGATGACCGATCGCCAATCATCGCGGAGCATCCGCGCCGTCAGCCGCGACTCAGGACCATCGGCCGCGGCCATCTTTCCGCGAGACTCGATGATCTGTCTCGGCCGGATCGTCACCGCCGATGCCCCCATGTTCCGCACCATCACCACCACGCGCCGCCGCCGCGGCTCGGTCGTTGCCGCGCCCTGCACTTCGGGCGTGGGGTTGCTCATGTGATACAGAAACACTTCGAACCCGCCGTCGATCGTCGCAAAGCCGTTGCTTCGCTGACGACGCTGAGCCTCGTTCACCGGCGTCCCGTCCTTGGCCCGGAACTCCGGCAGCGTCGCGCTGGTGCTGTACAGCACGCCGGTTGAGAGGAAAATCTCCGGCAGGTCCGAGTCCACGCGCAGCGGCACATCGCCCACGCCACCGCTGGCGCTCGCGTTCGCCACGAAGAACTCCAGCCGACCCGGCAGCAGCACGCCCGCGCACCGTGAGCACTTGTCATCGCCCGAGAGTGCCACCAGCGGCGTCGGCGCGGGCAGCGACCCCGCCATCGCGCTCGACATCAGAGCGTGACCGAATACCAGCGACAAAGCGGCGAACGGACGTTGGAAGCGAGTGCGAGCGATCTTCATGCACGATCATTGCCCGTCACGCGTGATGCCGGCCAGCGTGCTCCGGGTGGATTCGAGCACCTTCAGCGCATCGGCCACCTTCTTGCGGAACGTCGGGTCATCGGCATCGCGGAACGTGTCATCGAAGTTCCGCAGCGCCGTCGCCGCATCGGTCAGAGACTTGAGCACCTCCTGCGCCCGGGTGAATCGTGCTTCGCGAGCGTGCTTGATCGTCGTCTCCGCCGCGGCTTCGGCGGTCTTGCGCAGCGCTTTGAACTCCGCCGTCCGCTCATTGATTCGCGCCAGCGACTCATCCATCACCGCCGCGGCGAGGCTGCTGGCCGCGTCCAGTGCAATCTTGTCCAGCGACGATGTCCCCTCCAGCGTCGCGGGAGACTCGCTCGCGAACGCCCGCAGCCTGGCCCCGAGCTTCAACCGCCCGGCATCGTCGCGGCTCCGCGTGGCAGTCTCCGCCTCGGCGAGCAGTTCATCAAGTTTCGCGGCCCAGTCTTCCAGCGTGATGAGTTTGGTGAACTCGCTCATTGGTCCTCGATCCTCCTGATGATGTCCCGGATGCGGACCGCCGCGTCCGCCAGCGCATCGGTGCTGATGGCCCGGCGATCACGCATCGCCCGGACAAGGTCCGCGTGAGCCATCGCCCACGCATCGGTCGCCTGCGCCGTCGCGATCAGCAGCCGACGCGCCGCGCGCACCCGAGCCAGTTCCGCGTCGATCGGCGCCGCCGCGGCGTCGGCCTCGCGCTGCGCCGCATCGATGATCTGCGCCAGTTGCAGAGCCCGGGCCGTCGCCTCGTCGTTGCCCTGCGCAAGCCCCGAGACCGTCCGCTCGCGCGCGGCACGCGCCGCGGCGATCGTGTCCATCGCGCTGGTCGTCTCGCGCAGGCGCTCTGTCAGAAAGTGCTCCTCGGCGCCGTTCAGAAACATCGCCAGATCCGCCGCGTCCGAACCCGGGCCAGACCCCGCGCCAGGCCCAGCTCCGCCCGCCGCCGCGTCAGCGCTGATGCTCCGGCCCAGCCTCGCGGCGACCAGTTGCACCACCGGATCGACGCGCTCCAGCGCTTCGCGAAGGTCGCGTGCCGCGCGGGCCTGCTGCAGTTGCGTGACCACCAGCGTCGCGATATCCGTCGCGATCCCCACCGCCGCCGACGATCCCATCGGCAGCAGGCCGGACTCGCCTGCCAGCCGCTCGACACTCGCCGCGAGAGCCTCGGCATCCCGCCGCGCGTTGCCGAAGTTCGCCGTGATCTCCGCCAGCGCATCGGCGTAGCGTGCCATCGCGTTCATCGTCGCGACGCGCTCGCCCCAGTTCTTCGCGAATGTGCTCGCGGCCTCATCGCCGCGCGCCCCGCGGATGATCGGCACCGTCGCCTCGCCCACGCCGCGGGTCGCCAGCGCCAGTTCGCCCGATGCTGACGCGAAACCCGACACATCCGGCAGCGGCGCACACCCCGCAAGCAGCACCAGCCATGTGCCGACCGCCAATCCCGCCGAGCGCACCGCACGCGACCGCATTCGCAGAGAAGTGAACGAGTGGATCATCGACCGTGCCTCTCGTGCGTGGCGTGTCATCGCGTGGTCTCCTCATCGGCATCGCGAGCCGAGCATGCCTCCGGCAAACACGCGCGATGGCGCGCGCAAAGTCGGCATCGCCCGCCTGCATCCTCGCGGCGAGCGGTCGCAGTGTACCGCGCACGCGCCCTCACGCTCGGCAGCGCGTCGATCCACGACCCCGCTCCACAAACACGCTCACGCCGCGGAAATCTCGGCCGCCGCCCCGCTCACTTGGACCGGGCCACCGGCACCAATTGTGAAGATCCGAACTTCTTCACCGCCGCCTGCAGGTCGCTCCGCGTCGGCGTGCTCGCCAGCGACAGCGGCGCGTCGTTGGCCGCGAGCCATCCTTCCACCAGCGTCGCGAACTGATCGTCGCTGAGCTCCGCGAACTTCGGCACGGGGTTGGCCTCGCGATCCGCCACGCGGAGCCGCACGAGTTTGTCCAGCCCCTCCTGCGCGCTGCGCGTCAGCAGGTCCGACATCGTCTTGAAGTCCTCCGGGTCCGCGCCGCTGTGCCGCGCCTCGAGGTACGACTTGAGCCGCGGCCGGAAGTCGCGCATCGCCCGCTCCCGCCGCGTGCGGACGTCCATCTCCTTGACATACATGATCACGACCATCCCCGCCGTCGGGTACACCAGTTCTCCCGCGCGCTCCGCCAGCCCCTCCATCCGCGTGACCTTGCCCGACGCCACGTCTTTCTCAAGGTCGATCATCGCGTTCTCGAGCGTCCGCATCAGGCTCGCGACGATCCGCCACTCGTTGATCGTCTCGGGCAGGTACCGGTCCACGCCCGGAATGTTCAGCGGCAGCACAAGGTACCACTTGCCCTTGTCAAGCTTCATCGTCACCGGCACCGGCAGCGGCTTGCCGTCGAGCAGCACCGCGCTGGTCTCGTCATCGATGCTCTCGGCCGTCAGTCGCGCCGCGTTCTTGTCCAGCCAGCCGAATGGATCGGCGAAAATGAACTGAAAGTTCTCCTCGAATGCCTCCTGCTGGCGACGGCGGTCTTCCGGGCTGGCCGCCGGTCCGCCCGTCGGCGGCGCCGCGACGCCCCGTGATGCCAGGTCGCGCATCGCCTGCTGGTTGGCCTCATCCCCCGCGGCGGCCTCGACGCTCGCTCGGATCTTGGCCACCTCCTCGGGGAACTTGGCCGCGACGGTCGTCGCGAGTTTCTGCATCGAGTCGAGCAGCTTGCCGAGGCGATTGAGCACCGCCCGCATCTCGCGCGAGTCGGCGTAGATGAGCGTGGTGATCTTGCCCGGCTCGCCGTTGCGGACCATCAGGGCCGCGGTGCGGAGCAGTTCATCGGGCTTGGCCTGGCTGTACCCCTTGTCGTTGTCGCTGTCCGAGCAGCCCGGCAGGCTCAGCACCGACACCGCCAGCACCGCCAGCACCACCGTGTGCATCGCCGATCGCTTCCACGCGGCGAAGATCCCGCGAGCAGTATCCACGGGGCGGCCAACCAGAGCATCAACGGTGCGTGCGTTCATGTTCCTTCTTACCGGGTTCCCCCGTTCCGGGCTGCGGAATGAAAACGCCCCCGCCACGGGGCGGGGGCGCTGGGGGGGCTGGGGGGTGCTGGGGGTGGCCGGGGTGCGCTGGCATGCACGTGGATGCCCGACTCCGGACCGGGGCGATCACTTGACGAACAGCAGGTCGCGGTACGTCGGCATGGGCCACAGTTCATCGGCGATCAGCGACTCGAGCTCGTCGCCCGCGGCTCGCACATCGGCCATCAGCGGCTTGACCTTGTTCCGCAGGTACTGGGCGTGCTTGAGCGGATCGGCGTCGTGGTGGCCCAGGGCCTCCTCCAGCGAGTTGACGCTCCGCGCAAACCGCGTGACCAGCGCGACAAAGTCCTCCAGCTGCTCGCGCTGCTCCTCGCAGTCGACATCCGCGGCCTGCACCGCGGCGATGCTCTCGGCCAGGCGGCGCTGGTGCTGCTGGGCCGCCGGGAGGATCAGCGTGCGCGACATCGCGACCATCGTGTCGGCCTCGATGGCGACCTGCTTGCAGTACTTCTCGAGATAGATCACGCAGCGGGCCTCGGTCTCCACCCGGCTGAGGATCTTGTACTTGCTCAGCAGGTCCAGGCACTTCTTGCTCCGCAGCACGGGCAGGGCCTCGACGCTGTCGCGCAGGTGCGGCAGGCCGCGGCTCTCGGCCTCATTGTGCCAGGCCTCGCTGTAGCCGTCGCCGTTGAAGATCACGCGCTTGTGCTGCTTGATGATCTTCCGCAGCAGGTCACGCACCGCCGCCTCGAGCTTCTGCGGCGTGGGGGTCTTGCCGATGGCCTTCTCCAACTGCGTCGCGACGTAGTCCAGGCTCTCGGCGACCGCCGCGTTGAGGATCGTGTTGGGCCACGCGCTGGACTGGCTGCTGCCGACGGCGCGGAACTCGAACTTGTTGCCCGTGAACGCGAACGGGCTCGTGCGGTTGCGGTCGCCCGAGTCCCGCGGCAGCTGCGGCAGCGTGCGGGAGCCCAGGTCCAGCTTGCCGCCCTTGAGCGTGCGGCTGGTCTTGCCCGTCTCGATCTGCTCCATGATGTCCGTGAGCATCGTGCCCAGGAAGATCGAGATGATCGCCGGCGGGGCCTCGTTGGCCCCCAGGCGGTGGTCGTTGCTGGCGCTGGCGATCGACGCACGCAGGATGTCGGCGTTGAGGTCCACCGCGCGGATCACCGCGCAGCAGAAGGTCAGGAACTGCATGTTCGTGTGCGTCTCATCGCGCGGGTCGAGCAGGTTCGTGCCGGTGTCCGTGCTCATCGACCAGTTGTTGTGCTTGCCCGAGCCGTTGATGCCCGCGAAGGGCTTCTCGTGCAGCACGCACTGGAGGCCGAAGCTCGGCGCGACGCGCTTGAGCGTCTCCATCACGACCATCTGGTGGTCGCAGGCGACGTTGGTGGTCTCGAACACCGGGGCGATCTCGTACTGCCCGGGCGCGACCTCGTTGTGGCGGGTCTTGACGGGCACGCCCACGCGGTAGAGCTCGCGCTCGACCTCGGACATGTACGCCAGCACGCGGGGGGGGATGGAGCCGAAGTAGTGATCCTCGAGCTGCTGGCCCTTGGGCGGGCGGGCGCCGAAGAGGGTGCGGTCGCAGGTGAGCAGGTCGGGGCGGGCGAAGTACAGCGAGCGGTCGACCAGGAAGTACTCCTGCTCGGGGCCGAGGGTCGAGATGATCCGGGTCACGCCCTGATCGGTCCCGAAGATCCGCAGGATGCGCATGGCCTGAGCGCTCAGGGCGTCCATCGAGCGGAGCAGCGGCGTCTTGACGTCCAGCGCCTCGCCCGTCCACGACACGAAGGCGGTGGGGATGCACAGCGTGACCGTGTTGCCCGCGCGGGTCAGGAACACGGGGCTGGTGCAGTCCCACGCGGTGTACCCGCGCGCCTCGAAGGTCGCGCGGATGCCGCCGGAGGGGAAGCTCGATGCATCGGGCTCGCCCTGGGTCAGGGCCGAGCCGGAGAACTGCATGAGGAACACGCCGGAGGAGTCGGGCGTGACGAACGAGTCGTGCTTCTCGGCGGTCAGGCCGGTGAGCGGCTGGAACCAGTGGGTGTAGTGTGTGGCCCCGCGTTCGATGGCCCAGTCCTTCATCGCCGCGGCGACGATGTCGGCGATCTCCGGCTGGAGCCGCTCGCCCTTCTTGATGGTGAGCATGAGGCTCTTGAAGACATCCTTGGGCAGCCGCTCGCGCATGACGCGCTCGCTGAAGACATCCTCGCAGAAGATCTGATCGATGCTCTCGCCGGCGGGCTGCTGCCGCAACTGCTCGACACTCCAGGCGGTGGCGGCGGCAACGGCATCGTGACGGGGCGACTTGGGCAGACTCATGGGGGCTCCAGAAAAGTGGCCAAAGGGCAAAGCGGCAAAGGGCAAAGGGCAAAGCGGCAACCGGCACGCGGCGACCGCGGTCAGACGACCCGCGACCACCGGCCGCCCGCACCGCCCGGCGATCGGCGGGGCAAGCGTACCCGCCCCCCGCGGCAGATGGCAAAGGGTGCCTCTGGATGGTGGGGGGCGCCACAAAGTCGAAAGTCCACAACAAACAGCTCCTCCCCCGCTCAGCGGGGGAGGTGGCGAGTCTTCGAGCCGGAGGGGGCGGCGGGGGTGGTGGGACAGTGGCACAGTGGCAGAGTGGCAGAGTGGCGCAGAAACAGAGACAGAAAGCTCCTCCCCCGTTCTCTCAGGCACCTCCCCCGGTTCCTACCGGGGGAGGTGCCGCGTCTTCGCGGCGGAGGGGGCGTCCCCCGCCCGTTCAATCCACAAACCTGCCAAACCCCCAACCCCCCGCCGCCCCCTCCGCTTTGAACTTTTCCCCGTTTGAAATTTGAACTTTCGCGGCGTTTCGCCGCGCGTTCCCCGCAGTTGGACGCCACTTCCCGCCGCGTTCGCGGAACATTGGCATTTTCGGGAGGGGCGTACGGAACAAATTGCAGGCCAGCAGAAGACTTCTGCTGGCCTGCAGAAGAGTTCTGCTGGCTCCCCGAAGACTTCTGCTGGCCTGCAAATGTGTTCTGCTGGCCTCCCGGAGCGTTCTGCTGCCCTGCAAAAGTCTTCTGCTGGCCTCCCGAAGACTTCTGCGGGCCTGCAAAAGTGTTCTGCTGGCCCGCAGAAGACATCTGCGGCGGTGCCGGAGCCGCCGTCCGGCCCTCGGCAACCGTCGCCGCGGTAGGGGCCATGATCATTTTCACCCGCGGGTATCCCAATTTTGGGATATTGACTCCGCCACCATCCTCGGCAAACTTCCCGCTTGGCGCGCATCGCGCTCCGGGAGAAAGCCATGTCGATCGTTCGATTCTGTTCGGCTGTTGTCGGTGGTTCGATCCGGGCCTGTCGGCGGGTGGCCCGCTCTGGGGAACGTGGCCAGGCCCTTCATCAGGCCGCTCGTGTGGCGCGGCTGTCCGCCGCGGCGCTGGCGGTCGCTCTGGGCGTTGGCGCAGCACCCGCGGCGGGGCAGACGAGCGAGACGTTCTACGAGCCGTACTTTACTTCCTTCGATTCAACCAGCGGGGCCTTCGGCCGGCGATGCGACCTGAACATCGGCGGCCCCCACAACTGCGTCTTCTGGGGCGGGGCCAGTGGGTTCGCCACGGCCGAGTACGAGTATCGCATCAGTAACTTCGTCGCCAGCTGTGGCGCATCGACATTCAGTGCTGTCGCACAAATCGGCGGCTGGCAGAGTCAGGGTGACTACGCCATCGTGTACTTCATGTTCCTGGATTCCAACCGAAACCAGACGGGCCTCGTCCAACTCGGCCCCGTGACCCCCGCCGAGCGCGGAAACCAGACGCGGCTGCTCTGGCGCTCCGCCTCCGGCGTCGTCCCCGCCAACACGGTCTTCGTCCGCCTGAGAATGGAAATGCACCGCGTCTCCGGCACGAACAACGACGGCTACATCGGCGACACGGAAATCACGATCAACACGCCGAACATCGACACGTTCGATCCGGAAAACGGTGCGATCCGAATCCGCAACGTCGGCGGCGAGGTTCAACTGACTCTTGGAACGCATCCCGGCTACACCCCGCCGTCGGTGATGTGGACCAGCCCCAGCCGCGGCGTGCTCCAGGACGGCACATACCCCGACGGCCTGTTCGTCTCCGGTGCGACCACGCAGACGCTCACGCTGGGCAACTTGCAGCGCATCGACAGCGGCACCTATCAAGCCCGGACGGAAACCGCGGCCTGCTCCCGAACCACATTTTTCTCCGTGGACGTCGGTTGCGTATCCGGCCCGCTCCAAATGGCCGGAAGCGCGGTGAGCTCGCCGCCGCCGGTCCAGCGTGGCGGGCTTGTGGAACTGAGTGTGGAAGGCGACAGTGCGGTCGCGGTCGTTGCCGAGGACGAGTTTGGCAGAGTTCTCAATCTCTCGCTCTTTCGTCGTCGTACCGATGCCTGGGGTCTGCCTTGGTGGGATCTTGAAGCTCAACAGTCGGTCACGGGCAATGTTGGAGGGAGCTTCGAGGTTGCGGCTAACGGATCGACCATCGCGTATCCGACCAACGGCCCGACTGGCATCGAGACGCAGCTCTACGGGTTGACGCCGCAGGGCACCCTCGGACCGCTTGGCACGATCCAGTGGCCGCCAGCCGCCCCTGATTCATCGGGATATTACGTCTACGCTCTTGGTGATGGCGTGATCGCTGCAAGTTCTGGGCCAAATATTGCCTTCGCCAGCCGGGGTCAAAACGGATGGAGCGTTACCGAGACCATGCACGCCACGGACTTCGTTCCTGAAGCCGATTTTGCTAGCGTGATATCAATTGTCGGCGACAAAATGCTGCTTGTTACTTATGACTATGCAGTGTTTACTCCACATCCTTTTCGCTGGTTCGGTATCATCCGTCACGCCTCGGGACGATGGTCAACCGGAATGCGGTACGAGCTTGATGTCTACGAACCGCAGGTGGTTTCCGGCGGATCGACCGTCGAGGTGATCGACGTATTCGGCGGTAATCAACTGTGGTCACTTTCGTCCACGGGGTGGGTCAACGAGGGTCGGGTCCTGGGCTCATCGTGGTCGAACTCGATTGGAGGCTACCCGGTTCGTGCTCCCGGAAGTCTTCTCTCATGGGAGCGGCAGTCTGGAATCCCGCACCTCCTTCGACGCACGCGGACCCCGGCAGGGTGGAGCCTGATCGGCATCAGTCCATTCGGCGACCGGAGCTCGTCAGCGCTGTCTTCTTGGGCGTCCATTGATTCCCAGACTGCCGTCTTTGCGGATCGATTGCCCAGTCGATCTGTCGTGTTCACGGCCTACAACCACACCGACCCCATCGCACGCCAACTGCCCGAGTTCATCCCCGAGTCCCAGACCGGCTACCCGGGCGTGACCTTCATCCGCTTCACCACATCATCGCCCGATCCGGCGCGCTACACCTGGCGCTTCCGCGGCCAGCCGATCACGGGGCCATCGCTCCCGCCGCCCAACGAGCACGTCGCCGCGACACCGAGTTCCAGCAGCACAGGCGTCTTCCTCAGCCTGGCGACCAACGGCACGCCGATCACCGCGGCCGACATCACCCTGGCCGTGCTCGATCCGTGCAGCAACGCAACCTTCGAGTACCCGTGCGCCAACTCCGAACTCGAGCCCAACGACTTCCTCGATGCGCCATCGATCCCCCTGTCCTCCGGCCAGAGCATCATCGGCACCAGTTACGGCGCCACCTCCGACGGCTCGCCGTTCAGCCGCGACTATCTCGGCATCCTTGCGACCCCCGCCACCTCCTCCCCCGCCTCCCCCGCATGGCAATTCAGCCCCGATACGCCGATCATCACCCGCCACCGCTTCAGCGTCCGCGCCGCCGAGCCGACGCTCGGCAACCCGCCGCGGTTCTCGGTTGATCTCCGCGGCCACGGTGCCAGCAACGGCGTCGTCAACACCTCCACCGCGGTCCCCATCCAGGTCGATGTACCCCCCGCTCCCGAGATCGAACGCATCATCACCACCGTGCAGTGGTACGGCCTGGGTCCCGATCCGGCCCGCATGGATGTCCGCATCGCCGCCAAGCCCGACTCGCCGCAGGGCCAGTACATCGGCACGCTCCAGAGCGAGCGCGTTCGGCCCGCGAGCCTGCCGTGGCCCTTCAGCGCCGGGCCGATGACCTTCACCACGAACATCGATGCCTCGCTGATCGACACGGCGATGTGGCTCTACGACCAGGACCTGCGACCGATCCCGGGCCTGGGGAACGATGACACGCCAACCGGGCCCAACACGGGTTTCTTCGGCGCGACGATCTCCGCCACGCTGCGCCCCGGGCGGTACTACCTGGCGCTGAGCCTGTTCCCGCTCAGCACTCCCGAGCCGCTGCCAAGTGGCAGCATCGTCGGCGGCAGCGTCACGGCCACGCCGAATGTCGCGGTCTCCGGCAGCAGCCTCGAGCGCACCAATGTCACCCTCCGCGTGCAGAGCTCGGGCCGACAGGTCGAGTTCGCCAACGCACCCGGCGGCAGCGCCCCGGCGTCGATCGACTTCCCCTGCCGGTTCATCGACCGAAACGAGATCCTGTGGATCGAGGTCAACGTCGGCTGGCCCGTGTCCGACTGTGCCGCGGCCGACATCGCCGACACCGACGCCGGCACCGTGTTCACCGGCTCCGGCCCGGACAACATCATCGACAACGGCGACTTCACCGCCTTCTTCACCGCGTTCTTCACCGATCCCGCCGACCCGGCGCACCTGGTCGCCGACATCGCCGACACCGATGCCCAGTACCCGCCCGTCGGCTTCCGCGACGGCGTGGTCGACAACGGCGACTTCACGGCTTTCTTCGCGTCGTTCTTCTCCGGCGGTTGCGCCAACTGAGCAACCCGCACGCCCCGCTGTTCAGCATCCACCACACGTCTCGCACCGCCCGCGAGCACCCGTCAGGCCCGCCACACTTGGAGGTTTCATGCGTTCACGCCCCAGCGCCACTTCGGTCCCGGTTCTCCCCGCGTCGTTGATCTTCGCCATCGGCACGCTCAGTGCCCTGAGCGGACGAGAGGGCCTCGCGCTCGCACAGGACCTGCCCGGCGCACAACAGGCGGCCCAGCAGGACCCCCAACTGGACCCCCAACTGGCCCCCCAACTGGACCCCCAGCAGGCGCTCCAGAGCATCCATCCGCTCCGCGCGGCGGACCTCGGCGGCCGCCCGTACGGCCTCGGCGCGATCATCATCCGCATCGCCCCGGGCGGCGGGCTCGCCGCGGCCGAACTCGAGAAGCTCGCTGTCGCCGCGGGCGGCCTGACCGTCGTCCCGCTGTTGCCCGAGGCCGGCCTCCACGCGATCAAGGTCATCGAGGGTGATGAGCAGGCCGTGCGTCTGCGGCTGATCGAGCAGGCTGGCAGCGCCGCCGCCCGCGCACGCGAAGGCATGCCCGCCGCACCCGCCGCACCCGCCGCCGCCCCCGCCCCGGCCGCGCAGGCCCTCGACGGCCCCATCCTCAGCGCCGATCTGAACTGGCTGCTTCGCCCGACGGGCATGCGCCGGCAGGACCAGCCGACGCCGCCGGCGCCGGTATCGCCGAGTTCATCGCCGCCCAGCGGCCCGATCTCCCCGCCCGCGCCGCTGAACCCGCAGGGTCAGGTCACGCCATGGGGCGTGCAGGCGGTGGGCGCGCCGACGTACTGGGCCGCACTGGGCGCGAGCGGCCGCGGCGCCGGCGTGCGCGTCGCCGTGCTCGACACCGGGCTTGATGTCGGCCACCCGGACCTGCCCGCGCCGATCATCGGGCGCAACTACGACCCTGCCCGCTCCGCATCGAACATCTCCGACCACAGTGGCCACGGCACGCACGTCGCGGGCACCATCCTCGCCCGCGACAACGGCATCGGCGTCGTCGGCGTCGCGCCCCTGGCCAGCCTGCTGGTCTATCGCGTGTGCTACGTCATCAGCAACCAGACCGCCTGCCCGCAGTCGGCGATCATCAGCGCGCTCGGCGCCGCGACCAACGACGGGGCCAAGGTCTTCAACCTCTCCCTCGGCGGCGCCGGCGGCAGCGCCGATGATCCGATGTGCGAGGCGGTGATGCACGCCACGGGCGACCATCGCGTCGTGGTCGTCTCCGCGGGCAACGATGCGCTGATCGGCAACCCGGTCAACTACCCCGCCGCGTGTCCGTTCGCCGTCAGCGTCGCCGCGCTGAACGTGAACCTGACCCGCGCCGACTTCTCGACGTTCAACGACTTTGTTGACATCGCCGCGCCGGGTGTGTCGGTGTTCTCGACCTATCCGCGGGCGCTCTGGTCGCCGGGATATGACGATCTGCAGGGCACAAGCATGGCCGCGCCGCACGTCGCGGGCGTCGCCGCCCTGCTCATGGGCCACTTCGGCCACCACCCGCGCCCGAACCCCACGCGCTTTGCGATGCTCAACGGCGCACTGGACCTGGGCCCGACCGGCCGCGATGACTTCTTCGGCAGCGGCCTGGTCCGCAGCGCCGAGTCCGCCGGCTTCCGCGCCCAGCGAAGCGACGTGAACATCGAGCGGACGCGGTTCGAGGTGCTGGATGTCAATCGAGACTATCTGAACCTCGCCAGTGGTGACTTCGCCCAAACTACGGTCAACAGCCCTGTGACCAACAACTGGGGCGATGTTGTTGCGTTCGCGACTGGTTCCCAGCTGCACCGACCTCTTGAGCAACAGCCGTACCGAACTGATGTCTCTGGCGTCTTCATCATGGAGGCCGGCGAACCGAAGGACTCGCCCGATCACAGGATCGCGCGCAACGGCCCGGTGCTCCTGATGGGCGGCAATGACGACCGATTGGCCGATTGGACGAACGACTACGGGCAACCGCTCGCGACCTCGGCCAACGAGGTCATCATCCTCGGCCTTGCCGATGGAACAGACCGCCTGAGCCAGCGCGATGTTCTGCTCGGAGTTTTCCTTCGACTTGCGCCCTCTGCGGAGGGTGGACGTGATGGCTTTCCGCACGATGCGAATGGCCCGTGGTGGGACAACTACGCCCACCGAGGGCTCGTGCGCATTCGCCTCGACACGCGGTTCTACGAACCCGGCCTTGACGGGCGGAGGGAAACGGTCGTCATGACCGGAGATTCCGTTCCGCCGAGCACGCCGGGGGATCCCGAGCAGCGCCGGCTTCTGCTGCTCGACACCGGGACTGCTCGAATGAACAACCGCGGCCACGTCATCTACGTCGGCGAATTCGGTGACCCGATGACAAGGCCGTACACGTCCGACATGATCTCCAGCCCACTCTACGGCCGCGGGCTCTTCTACAACAAGGGGCAAGCACGACAGAACACGCTCCTTGCCGTCGCGCAGCAGACGCCGCCGACACCCGGCGACGGGGCACCGCTCTGGATCGGCGATCGATCAGCCCAGTTCAACGCGCCCGCGTTCAATGACCGCGGCGACATCGCCCTCAACACACGCGGCCAGTATCCCGATGGCACATCCGCCAACGCCGTGTGGTTCGGCCGCCGGTTGAGCTCCAGTCCGGTGCGGTATCAGTGGACGCGTGTGGCAGCGGCCAATACGCCCGTGCCGACAGAGCCCGGTGATGAACTTTGGGGTGAGCACCGAGTATTCGCGTTTTCGAACGACAGTTCCCAGGCCCAGCTCGACGCCAGCGGCCGCGTGCTATTCGATGCATGGATCAGGATCGGGGAGCAGAACTCCGCAACCTACCGCGCGACCTATACGTGGACTCCGGAAGGCGGCCTGCGTCGGCTGTACCGCTCGGGATGGCTCACAGAGTTGTACCCGCCAGCGCCGGGGTTCCCCGCGATCGCGGATGCGAGAATCGCACTGGGCGATTGGCCGTCCCTTTCTTGGTCGGGAAGCTGGCTTCAAAACTCTGTCGCCGGCACCGCAGCGATCGCCCCGCTTCTCATTCTGGGCGAAAGGCCGCAGGAGATGTCAAGCACCGCCTCCGGCGTCTTCGTCGGCGAAGAGCGTCTGGACCGCTTGGTGACGTGGCTCCCGGCCGGGCAGGTGCCACTCAACCAAGTACCTTATGGTGCCGCAGCTCGATGGCCCGGCATTCCGCCCCAGTCTTGGGGTTTGCTCGGCGCTCCCTACACGCTCAACGCCCTAGGCCAAGTCTCTTACCTAGGCTATTTCGACACGCGGCCTGACAACCAGTATCAGATCGACCTCACCGCGTGGTTCACCACCAATGCTCGCGGCCAGCCCGTGAACATCACACCACCGGTCGCCCTTTCGACCTCGGGGATTTTCGGTCTCCCTCCGTACGCACACGAGGTAAGTTACTTTCAAAACAACCTTGCCGACATCCGCGGCAACGGCGAGGACGGTCGTCCACGAATGGTCAACAATCGCGGACAGGTCATCGGCACCGTCACTATGAGCGATGTCGAAACGCCGCCCGTGCCGGGCACATCGGTCCCCGGGAGCCACTACGTCCTCCGCACCACCGTCGACGGCGACACCCCCGACGGCATCCGCTGCAGCATCATCAGCGTCTCGACCGATGACACGCTCCGCTTCGAGCCCGAGGCCGAGCCCCCGTTCGGCGGGGCCAACCCCGCCATCAACGCCGTGCTCGAGCCGGGGGAGGAGGTCCGCGTTCGATTCGCCTTCTCCTCCGTCGGAACCTTCAACTTCACCAACGCCGTCGCCCGCATCGTCCCGGACTCGCCCGGTGTCAAGATCTGGCGACTGGCCGACCCCCGTCCGCCCGCCGTCCAGCCCGGTCAGGTCGTCATGCCCGTCGGAGATATCCGCGTCATCGCACCGGTGTTCCTGCCCGAGACCTTCTGGCTGAGCCTCCCCGCCGATGCGGTCTGCGGCGAGCCGGTCCGCCTGCGCGTTCGCATCGAGTGCGATCAGGGTTCGTTCGAGATGCCCGTGGACATTCCCACCGGCCAGCGGTTCCTCCTCGCCCGCACCACCGAGTCGCGCTCCGGCCCCATGGTCTTCGGCGGGTGGACCTCCAGCGGCGATGATGACCAGAACTTCGTCCCTCGCGTCACGCGCTTCACGCTGGCCAACTTCACGCCCGATCTGGCCGCGCCGGGCTCGACGGTGCTGGTCGAAGATGTCAATGTCCGCTTCGGCAACACCGCCTTCGATGGCATCTGCTGGTCCGGCGTCGCCGGCCTCTCCGCCGGTCGGCTCGGCAACCTCCGCATCAACCTTGTTCACCCCGACGGCACCATCGTGCGCCTGCTCGATCGGCCCGGTTTCAGTGGCAACGAGGTCGGCCGCAGCGCCCGCACCGGCCTCTGCAACATGACCTTCGATGACTCGGCACAGACCGTCTACAACACCTTCGCCGACGTCTGGTCCCTGACGCCGCTCACGGGATCGTGGAAGCCCGCCGATGCGCTTTCCACGCTCATCGGCCGACCGGTCAACGGTCCCTGGCAACTTGAGATTCAGGATGACTCGGGCATGCTCACCGGCAGGCTCCGCGATGTCTCGCTCATCATCCGCACCAGCACCAGCGTCTGCGGCCAGGTCGCCTGCGGTCCGGCCGACATCGCCAACACCGACGGCCAGGCCGCCTCCGCCGGCGGCGGGCCCGATGGCGCGGTCGACAACGGCGACTTCACCGCCTTCTTCGTCTCGTTCTTCGCCGACCCCGCCGACCCCGCTCGCCTCGATGCCGATATCGCCACCACCGACGGCGACCCGGGTGCCGATGGCGCCGTGGATAACGGCGACTTCTCCGCGTTCTTCATCGCATTCTTCGGCGGTGGCTGCGGGCAGTAACTCACACCGTCCACCGGTCCAGCACCGACTTTGATGGATCCCTCAACAGTGAGAACCAAATCGTCAAGTGCCCCGGGGCCGCGCGGTGCGCGGCCCCGATTTCACTCTTCGCCACCACACCATCAAGGAGCGAGCGTTGGCGAAGCGCCGAAGATCCGTTGGGCAAGGTCGTCGCTCTCGCGCAAGGCCTGTTCGAAGTCAACCTGAACAGCCTTGAATCTCGCCACCTCGCTCGCCGGTGCTCGCGAACCGAAGCGAACACCTTGGTCTGTGATCGCCCAATCACCGTCGCAGCGAAGGAGAATCCGGATTCGCTCGGAGCTGAGGTCGAGCAGGCGGCGCTCGTTGGCGCGGAGAAGTCGAAAGTCGGCGAGCTGCTTGCTCTTGCCGACATCGCGGATCAGCTCACTCGCGAATGCGTCCGGGATGCCGCGAGCCCGGGCTCTGATCTTGAGGTCCTGTTCAACATTCGCAACCATCTCATCGATCGCCACATTGAGTTGCTTGACCTCGACCGCCATCTGAAGCAGTCTTCGGAGCTGGTCGGGATCATTGGTCGCCTCCGGAACCCAGATGCCCCCGTCCTTGGCGGCGGAGGCGAGGCCGCTGTATTCCTTGCTCCGCTCGAGAAGTGATCGGAGCCAAAGCGAGAGGATCTCGATCCACGCCTGCCCAGTTCCGCGGACGGACGTTCCGAGTTGCTCGAAGGACTCGACAACCTGATCGGCCAGGTCTGCGCGAAGCGGTGCGTCCTCACCCCTGAGAACTGACTCGTGCTGGGCCTTGATGATCTGCTGCGACGCGACACGGAGCGAACGCATGGCCGATGCTCGCGTAGCAGAATCTCTGGCTGCCGACACGCCGCCGATGCCCATCAGCGTGACCGCCACCAAGGCCCCGATGAGCGCACCGACTTGGGATCGGAGCCCGATCAGATACCCGACGAAGGTAAAGACCGCGATCCACCCGACGAGTCCGAGCAACGCCGCGGTGATTCGACGAATTCCGCCGGGCGCGGTCAGCGCTCCAGTGAAAGTCGCGATAACGATGAGTACCGCGACCAGGACGCACACAAAGACGCCGACGGAAACCAATGCCCAGTTCCGACGAGCAAAGGAGCGTTGAGGGGGCGAAATCGCTCGCACATTCGAGGTTGCGGGTTCGGTGAGCATCGGGGTGCGTCCTGGAGTAGGTCTTCTGCCGCGAGATCCGGAGGTGAGCCGTCGGTGCAGCGTGTGCCGGTGTGCATTCAACTCGACGAGAAGTTCTTTCGAGTGGTCAAGGAGCCGCCGAGGGGGGCGTCAGCGCCTGTTCAAGAATCGCTCGCTGCTCCGCGGAGGCTGCGTTGATTTCATCGGCCGCGGCGTCAAAGCGTGTGACATCGGTGATCGGCACATCCTTGGAGAAAGCAACCACTCCATCAGTGGCGGTCCATCGTCCCCAGTTGGCGCGGAGCACATCGATGCGGGCAATAGACGCCTCGAAGATCCGGACATCGCACTCACGAAGCTTCAGAAGCGTCTCGATCCTCGCGCCTCGAAGAAACGCCGCGACTCTCGGACCCGCGGCATCGTCGGTCAGGCCCTTGAGCCTCGCCTGGTGCATCACAGATGCTTCGGCCGCTCGGAGCACAATCCTCATTCGCAGGCATGCCTGGAACGCGTCGTTCACCAGATCGCGGAGACGAGTGAGATCTTCCCGAGTCAGCTTCTCGGGGCTGTGCATTCCTGCATCGATCGCCCCGCTGGTTGCCGCGGAGAGCTGGGCGGCGACCTGAGACATGCTCTCGGTAAACTGCACCGCCGCCTCCAACACGATTCGGTCGTCGCCGCTATGCGACTTCGCCAGCCGAGCCGCAGTCGTCTGCATTCGTTGAACCAGATCCGCGGGATCTTCCACGACGCGGCCGGCCGTGAGGTTGGCGAGCTGCACTTCGCGGAATTCCGTTCGAAGGGCGTCGAGCGTGCGGCGGGCCTCATCTTGCTCCGAAAGCCGACGGGCCCCCAAGACGTTCGCCGCCGCGAAAAGGGAAGCGAACAAGAGCACGCCGACGAGCACTCCGGTTTGCGACCGTCGGCCGACAAAGTACCCGACAAGGCCGAACACAAAGATAATCGCGGTGACCGCGCCGAGCCGCTCGGTGAGTGCGACGATGCCATCGTCGTGATCGAAGGCGCCGTTGCGTATCGCCGGCACAATCACCATCACGTACACACCACTGACCGTAGCGCCTCCGATGATGAGCGTGAGTTTCCGTTTCCAGGCGGACGGCCCGACTGTCGAATTTGTGGCGGTAGTCGATCGTTCAGACCGGAAGAAATTCATCAACATTCTGAGATTGTGACATTGCGAGACCGGTGGTCAAGCCCGCTCGTGACGACCGGTGGTTCGTTCACCCCTTGGTCACCGGCGTCGCGCCCTGATGAGAGTCATCGATCTTCACGCCCCCGGCCTGAGCATGCTCAGGATCTGCGTCGGGCTCGTGCTGCTGGCCGTTGAGCGGATCTGCGGCTCATACTGGGCGTACAGCGTCTTGGCGCGCTCGACCTGCGTCGCGAACAGCGCCTTGAGGTTCACCGCCGAGAGCGTCCGGCCGCCGCTGTAGTACTGCTGCGCCACCTGTCCCATCGCGTACGTCGTCGCGAAGGTCATGATCGGTCCCGTGCCCCAGTTCACCGCCGTCTTGGCCACCGAGCCGGCCATGCCGCCGAGGAACTGCTTGGCGAGCTTGCCCAGGAACTTGCGGGCGTAGTCCTCAACCACCTGCCCCGCGACACCCACGCCGATGACCGCCAGAAACTCCTTGATCATCGCGGCCGTCATCGGGTAGCCGTTGAGTTTCGCGATCGAGTGCACCAGCTTGGTCTGCAGCGGAATGATCGCGACGCTCGCGAGCCCCTGCGGCAGAAGCTCGATCGCCGCGGTCAGGATCGCCGACCGAAGGATCATCGCGTCCGCCTCGCGCGTTCGGGCCAGGGCCTGCTCCTGCTTGGCCGCGTCTGCCGCCGCAAGCGCAGCACCCGCCGCGGCTCCCGCGGCGACCATCGGCGCCACCGGCTCACGCTCAATCGCCGTGCTCAGCGCCGGGGTCGGCTCGCTCGCCGCATCCAGCGTGATCGCGTCGAGTTCCCCGACCTCGCGCCGCGACTGCACCGCATCACGCCCGAGCGCTCGGGCAAGTTCATCCAGAAGCCCCTTCTCCGCGGCACACGTCGCGCCGTCGGCCTCGCATACCGCCAGAGCCGTCTCCCACGCCAGCGCCCGCAATTCCGGCGTGTCCAGCTTCTGCGCCTCCGCCTGCACGCTGGTCTGCTTCATCAGCACACGACGCACCGCCGCGGCGGTGCTCGGCTGCCCCGCCTGCGTCGCCAGGCCCTCGACTACATCCTTCACCGCCGCACGCTCGCTGTCGCTCTTGGCCCCATCCGCAAACGCGGCCAGAACGGCGATCGCCGTCAGCGCCGCCGCGTGATCGGGAGTCAGCCCATCGGTTGTTGCATTCGCGCCGTTGCTCATGTGCTCTCCATCCCCCTCCGCCTTGATGATCGGCCACCGCCCCGCGGCCGGCCGTCATCGCTTGCTCATCACGCCCCAACGTCCCGCCCGCAAACTCGCGCCCTTGCTTTCGGATCCCCCCGCCCCGGATTTCAATGGGGAAACGTCAGGTTCTGCCGCATCACCACCTGGCGATCCGCGCTCACGCGCCTCCGTGCCTCCGTGCGGATCACCCCACAACATCCGGCAGGTCATCCAGCCCCGCGGTCAGCACCCGCGGCCCGCTTTCGGTGACCAGCACATCGTGCTCGTAGTGGGCCGTCATGCTCCGATCCGCGCTCATCACCGGCCACCCGCCACCTTCGCTCACCGTCCGGCTCGTCCCGATCGCCAGCATCGGCTCGACCGCCACGAGCGTCCCCGGCGTGCACCGCTGCGTCGCCTCGGGCCACTCCGATGGATGCTCCGGCACAACGTTGCTCACAAACGGCGGCAGGTGCAACTTTCGCCCGTACCCATGACCACCGAGCCCGCGCACAAGGTGCAGCCCCGCCTCGTGCTCAACGATCCGCTGCACCGTCCGCGCGAAGGCGATCCAGGTGTTCTCCGGACGGATCTGCGCCACGCCCTCGCGCAGGCTGCGCTTGCCGACATCCATCAACTTCGCCACCGCCGCGCTGGGCGGGCCGAATGAGTACGTCCACGCCGCATCACCGATCCACCCGCGGTGCGTCACCCCGATGTCCACCTTCAGCAGATCACCCTCGCGCAGCGGCCGCAGCAGCGACGCCGCGGTCCCGTGCACCACGCACTCGTTGACGCTCAGGCACGCGTGGCTGGGGAACGGCGGCAGCCGCGAGACGCGATACCCCAGGAAGCACGACTTGCTCTGCCCCGCAGCAAGCGTCCGCGCGACCTCCGCATCGATCTGCGCCAGCGTCATGCCGATGCGCATCCAGCGGGCCAGATGATGATGAGCCTGCACAACCTTCTGCGCAGCGTCATACGCCGAGGCGACATCCGCCGCGCTGAGCCCGGTCCCGCCCGCCGCCACGCCCGACTTGCCCGAGGTGCCGTTCACGCCTGAGGGTAGACCGCTCCAGCACGCCCCCGGGCATCGCTGACCCCCGGGCTCTCCGGGCTCGCCAGTCGGCACCCAACAAGGTGGTCTGGTCTCGGGTTTCCTACTCCCATTGAGGCTCCTCAGGGGACCCTTCGATTTCCATTTATCGATAGGTGATTCTCGATCCGGGTCGTGCCCACCGGCGCAGAGGACGTAGGTGACCACCCCACACGTCAAGGTGACGCCGCGCCAGTCAAAACACTTGCTCGCCGAGCCCAACTCGGCGAAAACGGCCCGCCGAATACCCCAATTCATCAATCTTCAAGCCCGGTCCGAACACCGTCCGTAGTCCGCTGACAACATCATGTCAGATGTCCCCAATTTGTCAGTCAAATTCTCCCGACTTCTCCGCTTCGAACGTGGCATACTTCCTCGGCCCTGGCAACTTTGCGCAGGTCGACTCGGAGCCCAATTCATGATGCCCACCGATGACGGCCACCGTCGTGGCCCGACCTCCAATCCGATCACGCCCGAAGGAATCGCGTCGACGCCGCGACATGATCTCGGCGCCGTGCCGATCGTCCCGCTTTCGCACGCGCCGCACGGAGCCGGCGCCTCCCGAGCGCCCGTCCCACGACCCAGCCGCGCGGCTCGCCCCGGGACCCGTTCCAACGCCTCGGCCGCGGGTTGGCTCTGCCCGGCCGATGAGGTCGCCGCTTGGGCCCCGGTCGAGTTCGAGGGCTTCGGGTTCATCGCGGCCGAGCGCGGCTGCATCCGCCGTCTGACCGATGCCGTCCGCGATCTGATTCCCGCTGCCACGAACAACCCGCGAGCGCTCTCGGCTCTGGCCCGCCTGCTCTTCGGCCTCGAGCGATTGCCCTTCGCAACCCCCGGCCTGTCGGTCCGGCTGACGATCATCCAGCGTCCGTCCGCGTCGCCGAGCGCCGGCCCGACTCCCGCCCCCGCACCGATCTCCGAAAGCTGCCAGCAGACGCTCCGGATCGAGCTCAGCTCGCGGCAGTTCATCCTCACACACACTGCGCGGCCCGCGCCGATCCCCGGCCGGTCGCACCGGACCGACGCCGACGGCCTGCCATCGGTTCGGGATCACATCATCATGGTCCCGCCGACGCTTCGTCGGAGCCTGCCGCACTCCGTCGATGCGAGCTGGGCGACCACTCCGGCCTCGTGCGCGGCTTCTCGCGATGGGCGGTGGGACCGCATCGACCGCTTCACCGAGCGACTCCTGCGGGTCTGGAATCACACGCACTGCACCATGGACATCGTCGACGATCACGAAGCCTCTTCCGCTGCGATCGACTGGGACATCGATCGCGATCAGGCGCAGCACGACCCGTGGATCCGCGCCTTCGGCCATGACAACGCCCTGTGGATGCACGACCGGCCCATCCGTCTCACCCGGCCCGGCGCCAGGCCATCCTCGCCCGACGGCGAACCGGTGAACGAGGACTTCCCCGAGCCGCCGTGCAGTCCGGACTGATGCGCATCGGTCTATCCTGTCGCTCTCAACCCCCTTCCGGAGCGACACGCGATGATCCCGACGTTCACGCCCGCTAGCGACTACGTGCCCGCGCAGATCGACGCCCTGAATTGGGACGCCCTCGCGCCGCTGTTCAAGGGTCTCCTGGAGCGCGAGCTGCACTGCGCCAAGTGCATCGAGCGGCTGATCATCGACCGCAGCGAACTCGACGCCACCATCGCCGAGGCCTACACCACGCTGTACGTCACCATGACCTGCCATACGGATGATCAGGAGGTCAAGAAGAAGTACTTCGCGTTCGTCGAGAACATCGAGCCCCGCTGGAAGGAAGCCAGTTTCGAGCTCGACAAGCGGATCATCGCCAGCCCCTTCATCAAGGATCTGGATCAGAACCGCTACCGCGTTCTGCTGCGCGACATGAAGACGTCGGTCGAACTCTTCCGCACCGAGAACCTGCCGCTGGAGGCCGAGCACACCAAGATCCAGCAGAAGTATCAGGAACTCAACGGCGCGATGATGGTCACCTTCCGCGGCCAGGAGCGCACGCTCCAGCAGATGGGCGTGTTCCAGGAGGACACCGACCGCGCCACGCGCGAAGAGGCCTGGCGTCTCGTCGCCGAGCGCCGGCTCAAGGACCGTGCCGAGGGTGACACGATCTTCGACAAGCTCCTGGACCTGCGCCAGCGCATCGCCCGCAACGCCGGCTGCGCGGGCTACCGCGACTTCGCCTTCCGCCAGCGTCGCCGATATGACTACACCGTCGAGGACTGCAACCGCTTTGCGCAGGGTGTCGAGCAGCACATCGTCCCCGTGCTCCGCCGGCTCAACCGCGAACGCGCCAAGGCCCTGGGCCTCCCGGCACTGCGTCCGTGGGATCTTGCCGTGGACATCAAGGGCCGCGCTCCGCTCCGCCCGTTCGCAACGTGCGACGAAATGGTCGAGCGCACCAGCCGCATCTTCCACCGCATGGACCGTGGCCTGGGCGAGCTGTTCGACTCGATGCGTCACGGCGGATGTCTGGATCTCGACAGCCGCAAGGGCAAGGCCCCCGGCGGGTATCAGGCCTCGCGCGACCGCATCCGCATGCCGTTCATCTTCATGAACGCCGTCGGCCTGCAGCGCGACGTCGAGACGATGGTCCACGAAGCCGGCCACGCGTTCCACTCGCTGCTGAGCCGTCAGGAGCAGATCCTCTCCTACCGCTCCGATGCGCCGATCGAGTTCTGCGAGGTCGCGTCCATGACGATGGAACTCACGGCGCACCCGTTCCTCGATGAGTTCTACTCCAAGCCCGATGCCGACCGCGCCCGCCGCGTGCATCTCGAGCAACTGGCCACGCTCCTGCCGTGGATCGCCACGATCGACCAGTTCCAGCACTGGCTGTACACGAACGTGGGCCATACCCAGCAGCAGCGCACCGACGCGTGGCTGGAACTCCGCCGGCGCTTCGGCCCCGAGGTCGACTGGTCCGGCACCAGTGGCACGCTGAACCTCGCAGAGGCCCGCGCCGCCGAGTGGCAGCGGCAGCTCCATCTCTTCACCTCGCCGTTCTACTACATCGAGTACGGCATCGCCCAGCTCGGCGCGTTGCAGTTGTACTCCATCTACCGCACGGACCCCGCCAAGGCGATCACTGGCTACAAGTCCGCCCTCGCCCTCGGCGGCAGCCGCCCGCTGCCGGATCTCTTCCGCGCCGCCGGGCTGGACTTTGACTTCTCCCCCGAGCGCATCCGCAAGACGTGGTCCGCCGTCGAGGAAGAACTCGCCTCGCTCCCGGCCTGAAGCGCCGCCGATCTCCCGCTCCAGCACCGCGATGCTCGAACTCCGCAATCTCCGCAAACGCTTCGGCTCGTTGACCGCGGTCGACGGGCTGTCGCTCGCGCTGCGCCCCGGTGAGGTCTTCGGACTCCTCGGCCCAAACGGCGCCGGCAAGAGCACAACGATCTCCATGATGGTCGGCCTGCTCGAGCCCGATGAAGGCTCCGTCGTCCTTCATCACGACAACCGCGAGCACTCCCCGCAGCACGCGCACGTCCGCGCGATGCTCGGTCTGGCCCCGCAGAGCCTGGCGATCTACGACGAGCTTTCCGCCATCGAGAACCTGCGTTTCTTCGCGAACCTCTACGGCATCCGCGGCCGCGACGCCATCACACGCGCCCAGAACGCCCTCGCCCTCACCGGCCTGAGCGACCGCGCCCACGACCGCGCCAAGGTCTTCTCCGGCGGCATGAAGCGCCGCCTCAACCTCGCCTGCGCGCTGCTCCACCGGCCGCGGCTTGTCCTCATGGATGAGCCCACCGCCGGTGTCGATCCGCAGTCGCGCAACGCGCTCTTCGACATCGTCCGCACCCTTCAGGCCGACGGCGTCACCGTCGTCTACTGCACGCACTACATGGAAGAGGCCGAGAAACTCTGCGACCGCGTCGCCGTTGTCGATCGCGGCCGCCTGCTGGCCATCGGCACCGTCCACGAACTCATCAACGCCCACGGCGGGCCGAGCGAATTGGTCCTCGAGCACGACTCCGCACCCGGAACCCTCGCCCGATCCCCCGTCACCGATCCCATCCCCGAACTCGCCGCGGCGATCGCCAAGGGCGGTCTGCGCTCCGCCACCATCCAGCGACCCACGCTCGAAAACGTTTTCCTCAACCTTACCGGCCGCAGCCTGCGCGACTGATTCAGCCCGCCCCCGCCCGCCCCCGATCGCATCAGCCCCGACGCACCAAGCATGATCCTCGCCCTGGCCATCAAGGACCTCCGCCTGCTCAGCCGCGATGTCACCGCGCTGTTCTTCACCTTCGCCTTCCCCGTCATCTTCGCCGTCTTCTTCGGCATGATGTTCTCCGGCGGCGGCCGCGGCTCGGGCAAACTCGCCCTCGCCATCGTCGATGAAGATCGCTCCGCCCGTTCGCAGGCTCTGGTCCAGCGACTGACCGACAGCGGCGAGTTCGACCTCTCCCCAGCCGACTCCGCCGACGCCGCCGAACATCTGGTCCTCACGCGCAAGGCCGCGGCGTTCATCCGCATTCCCGCGGGCTTCGGCAAGGCCGGCGAGTCCTTCCTGCTCAATCCCGGCAACGCCCCGGCGCTGGAGGTCGGCGTCGATCCCTCGCGACAGGCCGAGAGCGGCATGATCCAGGGCATCCTCACCAAACACGCCTTCGCCGACTTCGGCGAGGCGATGATGAACCCCGCCAAGATGCGTCAGCAACTGGCCACGACCATCCCGCTCGCGCGCGTCGCCGCCGCCGCGGGAGCCGGACCAAAGTCCCTGCCGGACTTTCTCACGCAGCTCGACCGCTTCATGGGCGAAATGGAACGCGAAACCGCGGCGACCACCGCCACCCCGAGCGACCCCGCATCCGCGACGACGACAGCCCCCGCCGCCGGCTTCAATCCCGTGAACATCACCACGCGCGACGTCAAGCCGCCGCGCACCGGCCCGACCAACGCCTTCGCGGTGAGCTTCCCGCAGGGCATCATCTGGGGCGTCATGGGCGCGAGCATGGGCTTCGCCGGCTCGCTGCTCTCTGAACGCAAGGCCGGCACGCTCGCCCGACTGCTCGTCGCCCCGGCCAACCGCCGCCACGTCATCATGGGCAAGGCCCTCGGCTGCCTGATCGCCTGCCTGCTGGTCATCTTGCTCATGCTCTCGATGGCCGTCGCGTTCTTCGCGGTGCGTCCCGGCGATCCGCTGAAACTCGCCGCGGCGATCCTGGCCACGAGCGTGGCCTTTGTCGGCTTGATGATGATCGTCTCCTGCATCGCCCGCAGCGATCAGGGCGCATCGGGCCTTGGCTGGGGCATCATGATGGTCCTGGCGATGCTCGGCGGCGCAACCGTCCCGCTGTTTGCCATGCCCGCGTGGATGCAGCAGGTCTCCGACATCTCGCCCATCAAGTGGGCCATCCTCGCCATCGAGGCCGGCCTCTGGCGGCCTCTTTCGTGGACCGAGGTCGCGCCCGCGCTGGTCATCCTGACCACCATCGGAGTCGCCGGCTTTGCCATCGGCCTGCGCTTCTTCCGCACCGCGCCGTGAGCCCGACCCGATCGCGCCGTCCGCGCCCGCCGCGCGAATGATCTTCACCATGCCGACCGACGAGCACATCCGCGTCCGCCGACTCTCCCCGACCGACTCGGTCGTCGAACTCACGGGCCTGCTCCACCGCGCGTACGCCAAGCAGACCGCCATGGGCCTGCACGCGCTGGCCAGCCATCAGGCCCCGGAAGTCACACGCAAGCGCATCAGCAAGGGCGAGTGCTTCGTCGCCGTCATGCCCGCCGAAGCCGCCCGCGCCGCGGGGCTTGATGTCCCGGCCGACGCCGCACCCGACAGCGACCGCATCGTCGGCACGATCATGTTCCAGGAGCCCTCATGGGGCGGCGCACCCGAGAGCGGCCCACGCTGGTTCCACCGCCCGGACGTCGCGAACTTCTCCATGTTCGCCGTCGAGCCCCGTCTTCAGGGCCGCGGCGTCGGCGTCCTTCTGCTCGATCACGTCGAGAAGCGCGCCCGCGAACTGGGCATGCGCGAACTGGCCCTCTCCACCGCCGAGCCCGACACCAAACTCGTCCAGTTCTACCGCAACCGCGGCTTCCGCGATGTCGAGCGGCACGACTGGGGCGTGACCAACTACCTCAGTCTCATCATGAGCAAGTCGCTGGTGGGCGACGCGTGAGGTTCTGTAAGTGAGGGAGGTGCCGATTCATCGCGTCGGTGGGGGCCAGCGGGCATGAAGGTGCCGGCGGTGCCGATCGCAACGCCCTCTCTGCCGGCCCCGATTCACCAATCCGCGCTCTTGCCCATCGCGTTGGTCGGCAGCGCGTCCCCGATCGTCCACGCCCGCGGCCGTTCGTGCGATGAGAGCATCGTTGCCGCGTACTCATCGATCGCCGAGCGCAGCGACTCGCGATCCGTCACCTCGTCGCTCGGCACCACGAACGCCTTGAGCCGGTCTCCCTCCTCCGCCCGCATCAGCCGCACCCGCACCTCGCGCACGCGCTGATGCTGCCGCAGGATCTCCTCCACGCGTGATGGAAAGACGTTGATCCCCGCGACTTTCACCGCCCGATCCCGCCGCGACAGCACGCGCAGCGCGCGCTCCCCTTCCCACGAGACGTGGTCCATCAGTTCCGTCGGCGCCTCACGCCGCCCATCGGCCCGAACGCGCACGATCGCATCATCGCCCGCGCGCTCCCAGAACGGGTGCAGCGTGTACGCATCCCCCGGCGCGAGCCGCACGCCGATACCGCCGGTCTCCGTCGAGCCATAAACCTCCATGATCGAGCACAGCCCCGATGCGAGAAGCCCCGCGTGCAGAGCCGGCTTGAGCGGCGATGTCGATGACACCCCCGCGCACCCGGGGAACGTGCGCACGCTCGTGAGCAGGTACTCCCACATCGCCGGGATCGAAACGATCAGGTCCGTCGCCCGCAGTTCGCGCGACAGCGCCCCCGCGCCCATCTGCCGCGCATCGAGCACACCGACCCCCAGCTTCGCCGGCAGCAGCACCGTGAAGATGTATCCGAACAAGTGGTTCGCCGGCACGAGCGACACCACGCGCATCCGCCCCGCGAACCGGCGCGCCAGTTCGTCGGCCTCCTGATCCAGCAGTTCCGCCTCGTGCGTCACGACCTTCGGCGTGCCCGTGCTCCCGCTGGTCAGAAACGACACGCGATCGTCATACACCTCAAGCCCGCGCAGCACGATGTCCGTCCACGCCCCGATCGTCGCCGCGCCGAGCAGGTGATCCTCGATCCCGGACTCGTGCAGATGGAAGCACTCGTTGACGCGCCCCGCCGCGGCCAGCAGATCGATCGAGTCCAGATCAAGCCCGGGTGCCGCCGGCGCACCATCCGCACCGGCCGCGTGCCCGCGTCCCAGCAGCATGTTCTCGGTCCACCTCGACGGGTGGGAGAGACTCAAGGTGCCCTCGCGCACCCTGCTCCGCACCGCAGAATCGATGACATCGCACACCAGGCGGAGCGTGAGCGTTCGATCGTGCCTGGTCTTGAGCATCGCGCGTGGCCTCCGGACGGGCGCACTGCGCCCTTTCCCTTATCGGCCAAATGAAGGCGGACCTTGGGCACGTACCCAAGGTCCGCCGTTCGGTCCTCGTTCACCTCGCGTGCGGGTGCCTACAGACGAGGCCTCGTCGGCACGGAGTGCGATCGGACAGTCAAGACTCGCTGATGCGGATCACATGCGCTTGATGAAGATCCAGACCGTGTTGTCCGTCAGCGACTTCTTCATGAGGATCTTGACGCTGGTGGGCGTCATCTTGTAGTTGAACACGTACTCGAACATCACGTTGAGATCGTTCTTCTTCACGCCCTCCTGGAAGCGGCCGAAGAACGTCGGGCTGTTGGTGCAGGGCGCGACTTCCTTGAAGAAGTTCTTGCCGAGAACCGCCTTGGGGTCGCGACCGGTGATCTGCCCCTCCATCGCGTTGTACTTGAGTATCTTGCCCGTCGGGTCGAGCTGCACCGCGCCGAAGGCCAGTTTGTCCAGATCCTGATTGGCCAGCGCCGCGTCGAGGTCGTTGGTGCCGAACTTGATCGGCTGCTGAAGTGTCGCCATGTCATCCTCCTGAGTGCCGCGTGCGCCCGCGCGGGCCGCCGCGAATGGTCCCTTGTTCGATCGTGCGATGCGTCTGTGCGTTCACACGCGTCGCGTTGCGCATTCGCGCGCGCTCCGCGCCCGCGCCGTGATTCACTGCTGATTGCCCGAAACGTGCCGGAAGGACTCGTGAAGCCGCGTCAGCGTCGTCGTGGGGATCGCCACCGCGCGACCGCTGGGCTTCTTCCCGTTGCCGATGCCCAGCGAGTTGAAGAACGTGAACAGCTCCGCCTCCAGCGTCAGATACCGCTGATGCAGCGCGTGATACTCCTCAGCGCCCACCGCCAGCGTCTGCGGCGTGTAGTCCAGATTCCCGTCGAGCATCTCGCGGGCGCGGTCGGCCAGGCGATGAACGTTGTTCAACGCCTCCAGGGCCTGCTGCTCCGCCGTGAGAAAGTCGAAGTTCTTCGCCAGGCTCGCGAACCGCTCGTCGTGCTCCCGCTCAAGGTTCACGAACGCGTCGATCGCGTTCCCGCCCGTCGTGCCGCCGTTGCTCTGCTGCCTCACGTGCCTCTCCTTGCGATTCATGGTCGTTCGACTCGCTCGCGCCGGCAGACTCAGCCGTCGCGCTGCCGAACTCCGTGCTCCGTGAGTCCATCGGCACCCGGCCGCGCACACACCCGCAACCATCCGCAGCTCCACCCCCGCAGGGTGTTAATCTGCGCCGTCTGCCACCACCAGACAAACCCGCGCAATCACGCACGTCCAAGAACACCCGTCCCAACGCCCCGCCGCGCCCCGCATCGCCAGCCCCAGCCCCGGCCACGCATCGCGCGTCTACCCTCCGCTCCATGTCCTTCGGCCTTGGCAAAGATCGAGACCTGATCCCCGAGCCCATCCTGCTCCCGGCCGAGGCCATCCCCGCGCTGCCGGACAACCTCCTTCAGTCGCCGCTCGCCGGGGTGATCGACATCCGCGCGTGGTTCCCGAACCCCGCCGCGCCGCTGGAACTGGAAATCGGCTCGGGCAAGGGCACGTTCCTTCTCCAGCAGGCCTCGCGACAGCCCGAGACGAACTTTCTGGGCATCGAATACGCACGCGAGTTCTGCGTCTACGCCGCCGACCGCATCCGCCGCGCAAACCTGCCCAACGTCCGCATGCTCTGCCTCGATGCGAGCGAGTTCGTGCACTGGCGCGTCCCCTCCGCCAGCCTGACCGCGCTGCACCTGTACTTTCCGGACCCCTGGCCCAAGAACCGCCACCACCGCCGACGCATGATCCAGGATCGCTTCTTGGCGGATTGCCAGCGGATCCTCATCCCCCGCGGCGAGCTCCGCGTCGTCACCGACCACGCGCCCTACTGGGCCTGGATGCGCGAGCACTTTGATCGCTGGACCGCCCCCGCAGTCCCGGCAGAGTCCCCCTCGGGCCGCCCGTTCATCGAGGTCGAGTTCAAGTCCCCGCCCTCAGCGCGCGACGGCGAGATGGTCGGCACCAACTTCGAACGCAAGTACCGCCTCAACCCCGGCTCCGGCGGCGGCGGGACGGACTTCTTCGCGACAACACTGGTCAATGCCTGATCAACGCCCCAGCGGCACGCAGCCGCAGTTGGCTGCTTTCGCCCCACGCGTTGCAAATCCCGGCCCCGGCCCCGCCCCCGCGGCCCGGCTCTTAATCAAAGGGTGGCTAACGGGACTCGAACCCGCGACAACCGGGACCACAACCCGGTGCTCTACCAACTGAGCTATAGCCACCATCACGCCCGATCCTCCACGCTGGCCCACAGGCCGCGCGCCGACGAAAAGGCAGGTCAGAACGGTAGCGAGGCAGGTGGGGGGTGGTCAAACGTTCGCCCCCCATCCGGGCCCACTTCGCTCGCCCCGGGACGCAATTCGACCCGGCTGGGAGTCTCAGAACCCCGGCCGACGCCGCGCCGCACCCGGCGGCTCGATAACGCGAGCGGCCTCGGCCGCCCCGATCACCGCGGGCACCGCGACGCCGGCCAGCAGTGGCGTGAACCGCGAAATCGCCCCGGCCGAGGCGCCGAGGTTCACCAGGATCGACCGGTCGCTGCTCATCTCCGTCACAAAGTCGTTGCCATCCCAGAACCCGACCTGCACAACCGGCCGCACGCCGCGCGCCAGTTCGTTGTATGTCGGCAGCACCAGCCCCGGCTCCCGGTCGCCACCGGGCCGACGCGACCGCACGAGGTTCGAGAGCGAAGCGCTCGCGAAGGTCATCAGCGGATACCCCTCGCGGAGCAGCACCCTCGTATCGGCAAAGTTCACCGACACCATCTTCTCCGCCAGACCCTTGGGCAACTGCGAAGCAAACGCCTCGTTGCCCATGATTCCCGCATCGCCCTTGCCCGTCGCCTGACGCACCGCCGCCACCGCCGCCTGCGGGTTCAGCGCCGTCAGCAGCCACGACCCGTTGGCACCCTCAAGAATCGTGTACGTCAACTCCAGCGGCACCGGCACCCCGGGGAACTGCAGCGACGTGTACTCCACGCCCTCAACGCTCCACGCCCGGAACTGCACATACCCCTGCGCCGTCTGCGGCGAGCCCAGGAACCCATTGGCGAACGTCGCCAACTTGCCCATCGACGCCCGCAACTTCCGGACATCCTTGAGCTTGTTGGCGACAACCAGCGACGTTAGCCCGCCGCCGCCCGTCGCATCGGCCATGTACATCCCCGTCACGTTGCCGAAGGCCGGCAAGATGTCCGTCAGCGGGTCCACGCCCGTCTGCGCCGTGAACTCCTTCAGAAACTGCCGCCCCTCCGGCGCGGCGTTCACCGCCTGCTCGATCATCTTGAAGAACGGCGTCGGGTCCATCGCCGTCATCGTCGCGACCTGCGCATCGCCCGGGATCAGCCGCAAATCATCCGCCGACAGCGGCGTCAACGAGTACCCGCCCGCGCCCGCATACGGCTTGAGCCCGACGATCCGCGTCTGCGTCACCGTCCGGTCGTTCGCGTGTCCGCTGGTCACCTCATACCGCACCGCCTCCTCGCCGATCTGCCCCGCGTCCTGCGCGTTCCGCAGCGCGTTGGCCACCGTCGGGTCGCCCGCCGCGATCCCGCCCAGCATCCCGATCAGCGGCGTCAGCGGCGCAAGGTCGGCCCGCGCCACCATGTACGGCTGAATCTCCCCGAAGCTCGACTTGACCGGTGTCATCGCGGGGAACACCGCGTCCGCCGTGCCGCTCAGCGAGCCGAGCTGAACCTCATACCGCCACTGCGCAACGCTGTTCCGCGGGCCCCAGCGCACCAGGCCGCCGGGGGTTTCCAGTTCCAGCATGCTCGGTGCGGCCTTGCTCGGCTGCGGATCCTCCGGCATCGGCGCCTGCTCGAGCAGCGCGTTCACCGCCGCCTGCGCCCGGTCCGCCGAGGGCTTGTCCGCCATGCCGAACGACAGAAGCACACCCACGCCGAACGGGCTCTCGGCCGAGACCTTCTGATCCGGCATGCGATACTGAACGATGATCCGCGCAGGCCGCGTATAAAGCTCGCGCAGCAGCGTGAAGAGGTCCTTGGCTTCCTCACCATCCGGCAACTCGTCGGGCAGTTCCGCCAGACGCGACGGCACCATCATCAGCGCCCGCCGCAGCGCGGCGTCCTTGGGATCGATCAGGATCTGGTCCATTCCCGCCAGTTCGAGCGACACGATCGTCTCGCGTGCCGCCGGTGCCGCGCCCTTGGCCGCGGGCGCCTCGCCCGCCTTGCCCTGCGCCATCGCCGCGTCGCCGCTCAGCGCGACCGCCCCGCCCGCGACCATCGCCATCATCATCGCCGACCGCAGCAACCCGCGGCCCCGGCTCGTGCTCACGCTCTTCATGACGTTCATTCGTTCGCTCCTGGTTCTGTCGTTTATGCCCCGCCGAAACCCGCCGACCAATTCGCCCGACATCATATCAATCCCGCAACATCATCCCGGCGCGGCCGTCGCGCCGATCCATCTTTGGGCCAGACCGGCGGACGGTTTCACCCCGAGGTCTCCCGGGGCCTCTCCGCCCCCGCCCGCCCCCGACCCTTCCCCGCACGCCGCACAACCCCCGCACGCCGGGCGGCGAATGATGCCCCGCCGCTCGCCATGCCCACACACTCTTCACACAACCCCTCGCGCATCCTCATCATCCGCCCCAGCGCGCTGGGCGATGTCTGCCGATCGGTCCCCGTCCTGGCCGCGCTCCGCAGCGCATTCCCCGCCGCGAGCATCGACTGGCTCGTGCAGGACACCTTCGCCCCCGCTATCGCCAGCCATCCCGCCCTCTCCCGCGTCGTCCCCTTCGTCCGATCGCGCGTCGGCAAGGTCCACATGGCCGCCGGTCGCGCCGAACTCCGCGCCCTGCTCGGCACCCTCCGATCCGCGGCGTACGACGTCGTTCTGGACTGCCAAGGCCTCGCCCGGTCCGGCGTCCTGAGCCGCATCACCGGCGCGCCGCTCCGCATAGGCCACGCCGATGCGCGCGAACTGGCCTTCCTCGCCTATTCCCGCCGCGTGCCGCACGCGCCGGGCACCAGCGAGCACACCGTCGATCGCATGCTCGAACTTCTCGCGCCCTTGGGCATCGATCCGCCCGCCGATCCCGACATGCGGCTGCACCTTCCCGCGTCGCTCGATCACTGGCCCGCCCGCACGCTGGGCCTGGTCCCCGGACAGCGCTACGCCCTGCTCGCGCCGACCAGCCGCTGGCCCGGCAAGCGCTGGCCCGCCGATCGCTTCGCGGAGGTAGCCCGCCGCCTGTTGGATTCACCGCTGGGCCTCGCGGCCATCGCCTTCGTCGGCACCGCCGATGAGCAGCCGCAGATCGCCCCGATGCTCGAACTGTCCCAGCGCGATCCGCGCGTGATCAACCTCGCCGGCAAGACGAGCATCGCCCAACTCATGGCCCTCGTGCGCGATGCGAGCCTGGTCATCGCCAACGACTCCGCCGCGGTGCACATGGCCGTCGGCTTCAGCCGCCCCATGGTCGCCCTCTTCGGCCCGACCGACATCCGCCGCGTCGGCCCGTACCGGCGCGACGCGGACGTGATCCAGCACATCGGCCCCGCCGACCGCCTCGATCACAAAGACACCGCGCACGGCCGCACGCTCATGGAGCGCATCACCACCGACGAGGTCATGACGCGCGCAACACGTGCCCTGGCGCGCTGACCCGCGACCACGCAAACCCCCACCGCACGCCCGCCAGCACGCCCGCCCCTGCACCCAGCGTTCGCACGCCGCGCTAGCTCTTCACCCCGTCCACACCCTTGACCGTGTACTTCTCCAGCGCCCGCTCGAGGTCCACGTTGTTGATGTTCGCCAGCGTGCACAGCCACGCGAAGACATCCGCGAACTCCTCATCGAGATTCGCCCGCTCCGCCGGCGTCGGGTTCTTGCCCGGGGCGTTGTTGGCCATCGCCGTCGAGAGTTCGCCAACCTCCTCGATGAACCACATGAACGTCGCCGGCGTCCCGCGCACGCTGTCGGTCGCGTAGTACTTGTCGTAAATGAACTTCTGAAACGCCCGGATCGTCAACGCCTGCGGTGTGTTGCTCATGCCCGAGCATACCCGCCGCGACCCCGCCCGCGGCTCGCCCCCTTCCGCGGTCCATACGCTCGGCCATGAAGCACGCCGACCGCACGCCCATCGCCGACCTGCCCGCGCCGACGAGCGCCACGAGCCTCAGCACCACCGTCCGCGTGCGCGTCCGTTACTGCGAATGCGACCCGATGAACGTCGCCCACCACGCCGCGTTCATCCCCTGGCTCGAACTGGCCCGCACCGAGCTGCTCCGCACCAGCGGTGTCTCGTACGCCCACCTCGAAGCCGCGGGCGTGTTCCTCGTGGTCGTCCGCCTGGACTGCCGCTACAAGCTCCCCGCCCGCTACGACGACGTGCTGGAGATCCGCGTCCGGGTCAGCCGCGCAACCCGCGTGAAGATCGAGCACGAGTACGACATCTTCCGCATCAGCGGCGAAGTCAACCCCGCCACCCTCGCCGGCGGCACCGCCACCGATCTGCTCATGTCCGCCACCACCACCCTGGGCTGCGTCGACGCGCACGCGAAGATCCGCGAACTGCCCGCGTGGCTCGCGAGCATCGATCCCGCCTCGCATTCATGACGCACGCCCGCCCCCGCCGCCCGTGCCGCGGGTCACAGCCTCATTTCCTTCGCGCAGCACTCACCACCGGACCGCGTCACCGCCCGTTCGGCCGGCCCGGAACGTTCCAGAATCGGTTCGCCTCGCCCGAGTCCCGCAGCGCAAAGAAGTCCGATGGCGTCATCGCCGTCGTCGAGCCGTCGGCGCTCATGCACGTGACGTTCGCGTGATGCCCGGGCACAACCTCGCGCGGGAAGCTCGCCCCGTCGTTGTACGGCGGACCGAACTCCGGCTGCTCGTTGCCGTCCCACAGCAGCACCGCATCACCGGCAAACTGCCCCAGCCGCAGCGGCCGATCCAGCCGCCCATAGCCCACCACCGAGCCGTTCATGATGTAACTGGTCATCCGCGCCGTGCCGTCGAACGAACCCTGGTGGCTCGGACACCGATACGTCGCCTCCGCCTCGAGGTACTGCCAGAGCGAGCCCGTCTCGCGGTCCTCCGGCGTGCAGTTGGCCGTGTCGACACCGAGGCCGTAGAGCCAGCCCTTCTGCTGCGCCACCGGCCCCCAGTTCGGATACGGCAGGCTCTCGCGCCAGTCGTTGCTGTACGCCGTCAGCGCCAGCCCGATCTGCCGCATGTCGTTGAGACAGTCCACCTGCCGCGCCGATGCCCGCGCGCTGGCCAGCGCGGGCAGCAGGATCGCGATCAGCGTCGCGATGATCGCGATGACCACGAGCAGCTCGATCAGCGTGAACGCCCGATGACAGCCCCGCCGCGAAACGCCCTGCCGCATGGTCGCCTCCGTTGTCGTCGAGCCCGCGCCTCCGGACCAACGGCGCACACATACCGACCGCCGGTTGTCGAAGATCTACCCCGATCAGACGCTCCGGCTGCTGGCGAGTTTCAAGATTCTCAACCCGCGGCTGCCCGCCGCCCCCTCCACCACACACACCCACCAAACCCCAACCCGCCCGCCGCTTTCATCAACGCACCGACTTGGATGCGTGTCGATCGGGCTCCTTGCGCCCGCCGTCGCAGCGATCGCACGTCCCGTGCAGCGTCACACTCTGCTGGGTGACGCGGAACTTCGTACGTCCCGCCGCGCCGCCGTGGCCCGAGGTCGCCTTGGGCCGGATGATCACCTCGGCGTCCTCGATGCACTCGACCGTGCCGCAGGTGTCGCACACCATGTGCGGGTGGTCGTGGCGGTGCTGCGTCTCCGAGCAGTGGGCGTGGTCGGTCAACGAGTACCGGAACACGCGATCCCCCGCGTCGATCCTGTGCGCCACCCCCGCATCGACCAGCGCGCACAGCGTTCGGTAGATCGTCACGCGGTCCGCGGCCTTGCCCAGAGCCTTTCCGACCATCTGCGCCAGTTCCCCCGCATCAACCGCCGCACGCGAGCCGCGCATCACCTCGATGGCCTTCAGCCGCACCGCCGTCACGCGCAGCCCCGCCGACTTGAGCAGCGACTCGCCGGTGGCCTGGTGATCATGCGATCCGGACTTGCTCGACACGACTCGCTCCGCGTGAAGTTGGGGGGGGAATGAAATCGCCGGAGGGACACGATGCCAAGGTCTCGCAGCGGCCCAGTGCCTTAGCGGCCCAGTGTCGCCGCGGACCAACCGTTCTCCACGCCGCCAAAGGCTCTGCAAACCCAGCCCTCAGCACCGCTCAGGCCATCGTCATTCCGCCGTCGACAACAATCGTCTGACCGGTCAGGAACCCGCTCTGCTCCCCGCTGACATACGCCACGGCCTCGGCGATATCTTCCACCGTTCCCAGCCGGCCCACCGCGATCATCCCCGTGACCTTCTCCTTGACATCCGCCGGAAGGTGCTCGGTCATGTCCGTCTGAATGAACCCCGGCGCAACCACGTTGGCCGTGATCCCCTTGCCACCGAGTTCCCGCGCGATGCTCTTGGTCAGCCCCGAGAGCCCCGCCTTGGCCGCGGCGTAATTCGCCTGTCCCGCGTTCCCCACCACGCCCGACGTGCTGCCGATGTTCACGATCCGCCCGAAGCGATTCTTCATCATCGCCCGTGCCGCCGCGCGGCACGCCACGAACGCGCTCTTGAGATTCGTGTCCAGCACCGCATCCCAGTCCTCATCGCTCATCCGCAGCACCAGCCCGTCCTTGGTGATGCCCGCGTTGTTGACCAGAATGTCCAGCCGACCCATCTGCGACACGCACGCGTCGATCGCCCCGGCCAGCGCCTTGGCGTCCGACACATCGCACGCGAACACCGCCGCGGTGCCGCCCATCGCCTCGATCTCTCGCTTGAGTTCCTCCAGCGGGCCGGCGCTCCGCGCACACAGCGCCACCGCCCGGCCCCCGCCGACCACCCCCGGCCTGGCGAGCCGCAGCGCAATCGCCCGCCCGATGCCACGTGACGCACCGGTCACAAACGCAACACGCTGAATCGCAGGGGTGCCCGTCTGTGTCGAATCTGCCAAGCGAAGACTCCGAGAGAGAAAAAGGCCGGAACTCAGAACTCAAGGACTCAATACTCTGACCTCAACCGAACTTCGGCAGCGTTTCCTTCCTTCGTCAAGCCCGCCGCGGCGAATCGCGCAGCGCGCAGCACACGCCACGCGCCGCTCACCTGGGCAACGCCCCGCCGGGCGTTGCCGGTGCGGCGCTGCCGCTCGAGCCGCCCTGAGCCAGCAGCGCCTTGAACTCCTCGACCGTCATCTTCGCCGCCTCGGCCAGCAGCCGGATCACCTCTTCTTCGCCGGTGCCGGCCTTGAGCGTCCCGGCGAGCACCTTGAACCCGGCGAGCAGTTCCGTCGCTTCCTTCGCGTTGATCTTCTCGCCGTTATCGAGCGCCGTCCGACCCTCGCGCAGCCTCGTGGCGATCTGCTCCGGGGTGGAGTTGAACTGCGCGGCCAACTGGCCGAGCATGCCCTGCTCGATGGGGCTTCCCGGCTCCGCGGTCATGCCCATCAGCTTCATCGACGCCGCGACGGTCACCGCGAGCACCACGGGCCGAGCGTCGTTCAAGCTGGGCATCGCCGTCCCGCCACCGCCAGCGCTCCCGCCCGCCGTCCCCGGCCGCGCCTCATCATCCGTCGTGCTGAACGCCAGCATGCCCAGCGAGTCAAAGTCGCTGACATTCGCGTACGTCGTCCCGACCGTGCGGGCCTGGTTGAAGACCCAGCCATCACCCGCGCGTGCTCCCGTCCAGCCCATGACCTGCGCCCCGGCCGGCGTCTGATACGCCAGCAGCAGCACCATCTCCGGCCTGTTCTCGCCGAAGGTCGACGCCGCCGAGCGAGCCCGCAGCCGCGCCAAATCCGCCGCGAGTTCCTCGCGAAGGCCGTTGACGATGCGGTTGGCATCCTCTTCCTTCTCGCCGATGCTCCGCAGGCCCTCGAACCGCTCGCGCAGCCGGCGCTCGTTGACCGCCTCGATGTTCGCGATCGCCTGATCGCGCTCCAGGTCGCTCATCGCGCCGGGGTTGCTCGCGTACACGATCCGCACGCGCTCGATCGCGCCGGTCTCGCTCGCCCACCCGCCGTTGCTCTTGAGTTCCGCCAGAACACGCTGGCTCGGCCGCGTCAGCAGCGCGCCGAACTTGTCCGCATCGCCCCGCGCCAGCGCATCGGCGAGCATCGCCGCCGAACGCGCAAAGCTCGCATCCGTCACGCCCAGCCCCTCACGGGCCTCCACGCGCGGGTCGACCTTCAACTCGTTGAAGATCGACGAGAACGAAACCTCCGGCGGAGCGGCCGGGGGCGGCGGGGGCGGGGGCGGCGGCGCGGGCGGCGGAGCCTTTTCCTTGCAGCCCATCGTCAGCGCACAGGCCACAGCCAGCCCGCACACCATCACGCCCAGCGTCATCCGCCGAGCAACGCTCGAGTTTCCGCTCTTCATCTTCATGCTCCCACCGGGCCGCTGGTCGCCAGCGCCTCCGGTTCATCGTGCGTCACAACCTTCGTCCCCTTGTCGATCCGTCGATACAGCCCCGCCAGCGTCCGCCCAGGCGCCAGTTCGTGGAACTCCACCCCCGGCTTCCCGCCGTGCATCTTCACCAGCGCCGCGCAGTTCTCGCTCCAGCGCACCGGGCTGGTCAACTGCGCCTTCAGCAGCGCGCGGATCCCGTCCGCATCCGCCCCGTGCGGCAGGCCCGTCACGTTGCTCATCACCGCGCACCGCGGCACCCCGATCGCCGTCTTGCTCAGCGCCGCGCCCAGCCGCTCCGCCGCCGGCGCCATCAGCGGAGAGTGGAACGCCCCCGCCACCACCAGCGCCGTCGCCCGCAGCCCCATCTTCGCCGCGGCGCCCTCGGCCCCCGCCGCCCGATCGCACGCGCTCTTGCTCCCCGAAATCACGATCTGCCCCGGCGCGTTGAAGTTCGCGCACACCAGCACCTCGCCCGACCCCGGCTTCTCCGCCAGCGTCTGCTCGCACACGGCCTTGGCCTGGGCCTCATCGGCCCCGATCAGCGCGACCATCCCGCCGACCGAAGCCTCCGCCGCGTCCTGCATCGCGCGGCCGCGCAGGGCCACCAACTCCAGCCCATCCTCAAACGAGAACGCCCCGGCGATGTGCAGCGCCGTGTACTCGCCCAGCGACAGCCCCGCCGTCGCCACAACGCTCTCGGCCTTGACCCCCGCCTCCTGCAGCGCCCGCCAGCAGGCCACACCCGTGACGTAAATCGCCGGCTGGCTCACGTCCGTCCGGTTGAGCACCTCCGCGGGTCCGGCGAAGCAGATCTCCGACAACTTCCCGCTCGGCGAGCCGCTCATCCCGCCCCAGACCCGCGCGAGCACCTCATCGGCCCGAGCAAACACCGCCCGCGCCGCCGCCGACGCGTCGTGCCACGCCTTGCCCATCCCGACCGCCTGCGCCCCCTGCCCCGGCAACAACATGACCCGCGTTTGCTCCATAGCCCAGAGGATACCCGCCCAAGCCGCAGTGGGGGGCCTCGCCGACCACCCAAACTCCGCACATCACCCGCTCCCCGGCCGCGCATCCTCGCCACACCGCGTCGGTCCGCGACACTCCGCGTCGGTCCGCCGTCCCCTCTCTCCGCACTCATCGCTCCGCGCTGTTCGGGTATCCTCCTCCCGTGATCTGCCCCTTCTGCCAATCCAACGACGACAAAGTCATCGACAGCCGCGCCAGCGACGGCGGCAAGGTCATCCGTCGCCGCCGACAGTGCCTCAAGTGCCTCCGGCGATTCACCACCTACGAACGCGTCGAAGAGTTCGCTCGCCTGACCGTCATCAAGCGCGACGGCTCCCACGTCCCGTTCAACCGCGACTCCGTCGCCCGCGGCATCGCCCTGGCCTGCGGCAAGCGCCCCATCGCCGAAGACGCCAAACGCCGCATCGTCGACGAAATCGAAGAAGAGTGCATCCGCGAGTACGACCGCGAAGTCCCCACACGCGCCATCGGTCTGATGGTCTGCCTCAAACTCAAGGACCTCGACGAGGTCGCCTACCTCCGCTTCGCCACCGAGTACTACCGCTACAACGACCTCGCCGAAATCCAGAAAGAACTCGACGCCCTCCGCGCCCGCGTCAAGGACACCAAGGACCAGACGCTGCTCTTTCCGTCGACCTGACGACTCCGACCGCCCGCTGCGGACTCCGGTCATCAGGCCGCGCGAATCTCGAGCCGGCTCCGGCAGGATCTTTGGCCGGTCGTGTCGGTTTGCTCTCTGCTCTTTGCATTCAAGTGCGGCGCCACCGCCCCGCCCGCCTACTCCCCCTCGCCATCATCCGCCCGCATGCGCTCCGCCAGCCTCCCCCGCCCCAGCAGCGAGCCCGCCGGCAGCTCGATCACCAGGCACTCGCCCGTGCGGAACGATGCCTGCTCCCGGCTGCTGGACGGCAGAATCACCGCCCCAACCTGCTCCAGCGTCGGGTTGTGGCCCACGATGATTGCCGAGCGTCCACGCTCGACCAGTTCGCCGATCACCTTCAAGTACCCCGACGCGTTCGAGTGCGTCGACAACTCGTCCCTGGTTTCCATCGGCACCTTCAGCGTGCGATGAAGGATCTGCGCCGTATTGATCGCGCGCACGATCGGCGAACTCACGATCACCGACACTCCTCGCTTGCCCGCGGTCCGCGTTAACTCCCCCGCCAGCCACTCGGCCTGATGAATCCCCCGCGGCTTGAGCGGCCGATCGTCATCGCGCCCCGTCGGGGCGTCCTTCTCCGCTTTGGCATGCCTCACCAGATACAGCCTCATCGCCGCACCTTCCTCTCTGGGCCTTTCTCGGGGTATCGGCAATCGCCGCCGCGGACCTGTCAATTGTCCCGCCGATCGCACCTTTCCCGAACGCCAGAGCCAAAGCAAAGCCCCCGGGCCAGTCGACCCGGGGGCTTGGATGCTCTCAATGCTCCTGAATGCCGACGACGCAGCGTGTCGCCCGACTCACCGAGTCCGACGACGACGGCTCATCACCAGCCCGCCCAGCCCAAGCATCGCCGCCGCGCCAGGTGTCGGAATCACCAGCGTCACACCCGAGGACAGCCGCGGGTCGCTGTAAGGTTGGTAATACTGGCCGTAGAGGTTCCAGTTCCGGATCGAGTGCAGCCCGGGCGTCGACCCGATCGAATTCGCGCCGCTCGAGCCGTTGATGGCACCGTTCGACGTTGACACATGCAGCCAGTAGATGCCTTGCGGGAGGAAAAGGTCCGGAATGTCGATCTCAATGACGTTCACGCCCGCATGCTGCGAGATGATTGCTCCCGGCACCGACCCGGTCGAAATCGTCGTCCCAGGATTGCCCGTGCCCATCCCCGAACGGATCGACCACTCTCCTCCGTCCTGAGCCGCTCCCCAGCCGAGCGAGAAGACCGTGTCAATCGTCCAGCCGGAGGGCGATGTCACTTCAAATGGTTGCCAGTGCTGCAACGCGTTCGGGTTCGACGACCAGCCGTTTCCCCAACCACCCAAATCCGGGTCACCCGAGTACCACGCTGTATTCGCAGGAAGCGCCGCCGTCACAGTGCTGGTCGCTGCGGCTGCAAGGCCCATCGCGACGATCGTCGCAACATGGTGCAGGCGATTACCCCTGTCAAAACTCAAAATCACAGTGCTCTCCTTCGTGCTTTAAGGCCCGCGGGTCCGCCGAGTGCTAGTCGGATTCACGGAAGCCCGTTACAAACTGTAAATGTACTCCACAATTCCATCTTGAGTAGGGAGTTCGTACCAGCTCCGCTCAGCATGGAGAAAAATCACCCGCTCCGCTGAGTCCCATCCTCGCTTTCGATCCCCCCATCATGGCTCGCATTCGAGTGCCAACTTCAATTCACCAATCCCGATGGCAGAGGATCCCCGTACTCCAATCGAGAGTGCGTGAGCACTCGCCATCGTCCTGCACCAACCGACGCGACGACCCGGCCAATCCTTCTCTGCCTAAAACCAGTTCTGCCTCGGCCGCCATTCCCGCATCGCACTCGTACCACGACGGCGCACGCTTGACCGATCCTTCCCCGATCCACCATGCTCCGCGCTGGCCTTCCGCTTCCTCGTTGTCTCCTCCCTTCCCATGGATCAAGCCCACACATCGCCGACGGCCAAACTCGCCGGCCTGATCTGCGGCCCCGCTCTCGCCTGCGGGCTTGCTCTGACACTCAGCCACACCACCTCGCTCCCCGACCCCGCGATCGCCGTCGCCGCGGTCGCCATGCTCATGGCCGTGTGGTGGATCACCGAGGCCCTGCCCCTGGCCGCCACGAGCCTTCTGCCCATCGCGCTGCTCCCGCTGTTCAACGTCGGCACCATCCGCCAGGTCTGCGCGCCCTACGGCAACGAGGTCGTCTTCCTCTTCATGGGCGGCTTCATGCTCCAGCAGGCCATGGAACGCTGGAACCTCCACCGCCGCGTTGCCCTCGCGCTCCTGCTCGTCGTCGGCGACAGCCCCGCGCGGCTCATCGCCGGCATGATGCTCGCCTGCGCATTCCTGAGCATGTGGATCTCCAACGCCGCCACCAGCGCGATGATGCTCCCCATCGGCCTGTCCATCTGCGCCGTCGTCATCCGCCAGGGCTCGCCATCCCGAGCCGACGCCGATGCCGATCCGTTCCACGCCCTGCCGCACCGCTCGCCGAAGCGGAACTTCTGCATCTGCATGATGCTCGCGATCGCCTACGCGGCGACCATCGGCGGGCTCGGCACACCCATCGGCACCGCGCCGAACATGCTCATGCTCGCCCAGGCCCAGCGTCAGTTCGGCATTCGCATCGACTTCATCGACTGGATGCTCATGGCCATGCCGCTGGTCATCGCGCTGCTGGTCATCACCTTCTTCGTCCTGACCCGCCTGGTCTACCCCGTCGCCGGGGCGATGGACCAGTCCGGCGACCGTCACGCCGCCCGCGCCGCGATCCGCCGACAACTCGCCGACCTGGGCCCGCTCTCGCTCCCGGAGGTCATCACGCTCATCGTCTTTGTGCTCATGGCCATCGGATGGGCCTTCCAGTCGCAGATCTGCTCGGCGCTGGGCATGTTCACCGTCAACGCGAGCGGCGCGAAGGAGAACTGGCTCACCGATGCCGGCGTCGCGATCATCGGCGCGCTGCTGCTGTTCATCATCCCCGTCAAACTCTCACGCACCCGACTCGACGCCGTGCTGGACTGGCACCACGCCTCCAAACTCCCCTTCGGCGTCCTTCTGCTCTTCGGCGGGGGCCTCTCCCTGGCCGATGCCGTCGACCGCACGGGCCTGGCCGCCGCCATCGGCTCATCTCTGCAAAGCCTCAATGTCCCCAGCGTCTTCCTGCTCATCCTCATCATCACCACGCTGGCCATCTTCCTGTCCGAACTGGTCAGCAACACCGCGCTTGTCGCCACCTTTGTCGGCATCTTCGCCACCGCCGCGGGAGCGCTGGGCGTCCACCCGCTGCTGCTCATGCTCCCGCTCACCCTCGGCGCCAGCACCGCCTTCATGCTCCCGGCGGGCACGCCGCCGAACGCGATCGTCTTCTCCTCCGGCTACCTGACCATCGGCAGCATGGCCCGCCCCGGCCTGATTCTCAACCTCGTCTCGGCGGTCCTGGTCACGCTCACCGCCACCGCGCTGGCCTCATGGGCGCTGGGCATCAACCTGCTCGTCGCCCCGTGAACGCAGTGACGCAGTGAAGCAGTGGCAGAGTGGCACAGTGGCACAGTGGCACAGTGGCACAGTGGCAGAGACAAGACATCGCCCGGTCCGAACTCCGCGACCACGGCGCTCAGCCTTCCAGCCCACGCGACCACTCCCCGCGCGACCACTCCCCACGCGACCACTCCCCGTGTACTCCGCAGCGGCCCCGACCCGTCACGCCTTCCGTCTCGTCTTCGCGTCCTCGTGCGCTCACGCCGGCGTCGGCATCACGCCGCCGGTCGATGCTCCGCCAGACTCCGTCGCCGGAGGCTGGCTGATCGCCGCGGCGTTCTCGCGCACGCGCCGCGCCTCGGCACTGAGCAGTTCGCTGATCGTGGGGCGACCCAGGCTCTCGCCGCGCATGATCTTGTGAACCTCCTGCGCATCGAGATTCTCGTACTTCAGCAGCGCCTCGGCGACCGCCACGACCTTCTCCCAGTTCTCCACCAGGATCCGCTCCGCGTCGTCGTACGCGTCCTTGACGATCCGCTGAACCTCGCGGTCGATCCGGTCCGCCGTCGCCTCGGAGTAGTTCTTGTCCGGAATGAACATGTCGCGCGAGTCGGCCCCGGCGTACCGCACGAAGCCCAGTTCGCTCATGCCCCATTCCTCGACCATCGTGTGCGCGATCCGCGTCACCTGCGCGATGTCCATGCTCGCGCCGCTGGAGATATCGCCCATCGCCCGCGCCTCGGCGATCCGTCCGCCGCAGCACACGCGCATCGTCGCCTTGAGCCATTTGAGGTTGTACCCCATCCGGTCGCGCTCCGGCAGGCTGAACGTCGCCCCGCCCGCGCTGCCGCGTGGGATGATCGTCACCTTGTGCAGCGGGTCCGCGTCCTTGAGCACCGCCTGCAGCACCGCGTGGCCGGCCTCGTGATACGCCGTGAGTTTGTTCTCATCCGCCTCGCGCACGCGGCTCTTCTTGGCGCGGCCGAACTTGACCTTGTCCCGCGCTTCCTCAAGATCCTCGTGCTCGATGAAGTCCTTGTTCTGCAGCGTCGCCGCGATCGCGGCCTCGTTCATGATCGCCGCCAGATCCGCGCCGCTGAACATCGGCGTCGCCCGCGCCAGCCGCTCGAGTTCCACGTTCGGCCCGAGCTTCTTGCCCTTGGCGTGCACACGCAGGATCTCCAGCCGACCCTTGACATCCGGCAGAGGCACAACGATCTGCCGATCGAACCGGCCCGGACGCACCAGCGCCGGATCCAGCACGTCGTTGCGGTTCGTCGCCGCGATCACGATCACACCATCACTGGCCGCGAACCCGTCCATCTCGACCAGAATCGCGTTGAGCGTCTGCTCGCGCTCATCGTGCCCGCCCGTGGTGAACCCGCCGCCGCGGCGACGGCCCACCGCGTCGATCTCATCCAGGAAAATGATGCACGGCGCCGAGTCCTTGGCCTGCTTGAACAGGTCGCGCACGCGGCTGGCACCCACGCCCACGAACATCTCGACAAAGTCCGACCCCGAGATCGAGAAGAACGGAACATCCGCCTCGCCCGCGATCGCCTTGGCCAGCAGCGTCTTGCCGCAGCCCGGCTCGCCCACGAGCAGCACGCCGCGCGGAATCCGACCGCCCAGCCGCATGAACCGCTTGGGGTTCTTCAGGAACTGGATGATCTCCGCGACCTCGTCCTTGGCCTCGTCGATGCCCGCGACATCGTCGAACGTCACGCCCGTCTTTTCCTTGATCAGCATCCGGTGCTTGCTCTTGCCGAACGAACCGAGCATGCCCCCCGGCCCGCCCGTCGCCGACCGCAGCCCTCGCAGCAGGAAGAACCACACGATCAGCAGCACGATGATGATCGGAATCAGCGGCAGGAAAATGCTCAAGAGCGTCTGACCGAAGCCCGTCGGCACATCGCGGAAGTTGCCCTTGGTCAACTCGTCCACACGCTTGAGAAAGTGCTCGCGCGAGCCCGCGTTGAACTCGAAGACCACCTGCGGCGACTGATCCTTCGCGTCCGTCTTGATCCGCTCGGCCACCAGTGCGTCCCCGCGGATCTGCACCGATCCCGGCTTGATCTGCGCATTGCGCACCAGCGTCTCGAACTTGTCGAAGGTCTCCAGACGCTCCCCCGGCGTGCCCGAACCCGACAGCAGCAAGAACGCCAGAAACGCGCCCGACAGCAGCAGCAGAATCGCGAACATCCCCGATCGCGGCCGAGGCCCCGGCGTCCCCGGCGCGCCCGGACCACCCGGGCCCGTCGGCGGCTTGGTCCCGCCCTGATCCCCGCCCGGAGACGATCGACCCTGGTCGCTGTTCTGCATGCGCAGCCCCAATGGCCCCGCGTGCGGCCCCGACACCGGGCCCGGGCCGATCGCCGCCGCGCCCGGGTGGTCCGCTCGCCTGGTGCCGAACTGCGTCATGTCGTTGTCACGGTTTTCGTGCATGTGCTTCTCATTGCCGACGATCTTCATCACGTCCCAAACCCGGGCCGCGGCTGGCCCGCGAAGCGCCGTTCGACCGCTCTGCTTCGTCGGGATCTTCAAGGAGGGGGCAACGCGACCCGTCCGCTCCATCACCGGCCCGACAATCGTCAGGCCGCGTTGCGCACTCCCGGTCTCTTCCCATCGAGCCGATCCGCGCACGGCTTCATCACAGAATCCGCACTCGGCCGCGTCGTCTCCGACAACGCTCGGCAAGGAAATGTTAGGCGAGCCATCGCGCCCACCGGTCTTGTACGTGTTCGGTGATCGTCCAGTTCGGTTGCACCTTCACCGTCCGAAAACACGCAAACCCCGGCTCGTCCCGCCCGCCTCACCCCTCTCGCCCGCCGCCGTCGAGACTCAGACCCAGCGATTTCATCACCGTCCGCAGGTCCTTCGGCATCGCCGCCGACCACTCGACCGCCAGCCCCGTCCCCGGGTGCGCAAAGCCCAGCCGATGCGCATGCAGCGCAAGCCGCGGCGACGCCTCGCGCAACGCATCCGGCGCGTAGTCCCGATCCCCCAGGATCGCGCACCCGATCGACTCCAGATGCACGCGCACCTGATGCAGCCGCCCCGTCAGCGGCCGCGCTTCGATCAGCGCCCCCGCCGGCGAGGAACTGACCACGCGATACGCCGTCGTCGCCGGCTTGCCTGTCACGCTGATCTTCGCACGCTTGGGAACCACGACCGCCCCGTACTTGTTCGCCCGCGGCTGCGTCTCGGCGATCGCCTTGTTGATCACCCCCGCCTGCGCCCGCGGCGTCTTTGCGCAGATCGCCAGATAGAACTTCCGCACACTCCGCGATTCGAACGCCGAGCGCAGCGCGTCGTACGCCCCGGGCGTCAGCGCGACGACCAGCAGGCCGGACGTGTCGCGATCCAGCCGATGCACAAGCCCGTAGTCGCGCGCCTTGCCCAGTTTGGCCAGCCGCGCGCCGTGCGTCGCAAAGAGCCCGTTGAGCAGCGTGTCGTGCTCGTGCCCCACACCCGGCTGCGTCACCAGCCCGGCGCGCTTGTTGACGATCACAAGGTGCTCATCCTCGTGCACGATCGTCACGCCGACCTTCTCGTTGGGGCTCACGCTCCCGGCGCTCATGCCTCACCGCCGACGCGCGGGCACGCCTCGCTGTCCAGGTACCAGCGCAGTTCCCCCGCTCGCGGACGCACGCCCAGGATCGGCATCTCCGCGACACTCGCCGCGTCCGGGCCGGATCGCTCCTTCGTGTAGGCCCCGCTGACGCGCGCCACCGTCTCGCGCTTGCTCGCGCCGGTCACCAGCACGCTCACGCACCGCGATGCGTTGATCATCTCCATCGTCAGCGTGACACGATCCGGCGGCGTGACCCGCGGCCCTTGGTTGATCAGCACCAGCCGCCCCGCTTCGGGCTCGATCAGCGCCGGCGAGTGGGGGAACAGCGACGCCGTATGAGCATCGCCGCCCATGCCCAGCAGCACATAGTCCAGCCGATCCTGCCCGCGCTCGCGCCACTCCAGCGCCTCGCGCAGTTCGCGCTCGTACCGCGTGTCGGCATCGGGCTCGGTCGCGCGCATCGGGTGCACCTGCTGCGCCGGAATGTCGCTGTGGCGGACGATCAGTTCCTCGATGTGCTTGAAGTTCGAGCGATCGTCATCAAAGCCCACCCGCCGCTCATCGACGATCCACAGGTGCGTCTTGCGCCACGGAAACTCGCGGTACGAAGGGTCGTACATCAGCCGGCGGTACATGGGCATCGGCGTGCTCCCGCCCGAGAGCGCCAGGTGGAAGTCCCCCAGCGTCCGCACGCAGCTCAGCGCCCGCACCATCAACTCCGCCAGCACCGCATCCAGCAGCGCATCGGCGTCGCTCCGCACCACCACCTCCCCGGGCAGGCGCGGGGCCACGGGCACATTCGTCGATGCCAACGGATACGGATCGGCCATAGTGGACCGATCGTAGCGGCCACCAGCCCGACCAGGCCCGTTTCACCGCGGCTCAAAAAGACGAACGCCCCGGTTGCCCGGGGCGTTCGCGATCAGACATTGATCTCAGACTGGCTCAGGCCGTTCAGGGCAACGGCAGCGGGCAGCCCTGGAAGAAGTAGGTGAAGAAGGCGGTGAAGTCGCCGTTGTCGACCGAGCCATCGGGGCCTGCGCCCTCGATGAACGTCGCACCGTCGGTGTCGGCGATGTCGGCGATCAGGCGGCCCGGGTCGGTCTCATCGAGGAAGAACGCGGCGAAGAACGCCGTGAAGTCACCGTTGTCGACCGTGCCATCGCTGACCGGGTCGCCGTCGGTGTTGGCCACATCGGCCGGCGAGCAGCGGGCGTCGACCGTCAGCGTCGCGGCGGTGCTGGTCGCGCTGCCGCAGGCATTGGTCACGACAACCCGGTACGCGCCGTTGTCGGCCGGGCTGGCCGCGGCGATCGTGAGGGTCGCGCCGGTCTCGCCGACGATGTTCGAACCGTCCTTCTGCCACTGGAACGAGAGCGGGCCCGTGCCCGAGGCGGTGAAGGTGAACGACGCGGGCTGACCGCTCAGGCGGCTGAGCGAGGCCGGCGGCGTGCCGATGCTCGGGCTGACGCACGACGGAGACAGGTTGCTGCCGACGATCGCACGAACGGTGCCGGTATCGGTCGCGCTGGTCCGCGCGGTGAACAGGTCAGCACCAACCGGGATAAAGAAGCCGACCGCGTAGCGGTGGATGGAGATGTAGTAGGTGCCAGCGGGCAGAGTCAGGCCCGTGCGGCCGTCGAAGAGGGTCTGCGTCGTGGTGCCGCCGGTGTAGGAGCGGGTCGGAGCGGTCTGGCCCCAGGACAGGCCAGAGGGGCCGACGCCCGACCAGTCGTCATTGGTGGCCACGAGGGTACCGTCGGGGCGCCAGATGCCCATGACGGAATCGGTAGAGAGGACAGGGGGTGTAGCGGTGGAGGAGAACGATGAACCGGCGGTGGCGACATCCACGAACTTGGAGGCATCGGTCGCCTCGAGGGTCGTGAACTTGAACCACGTCGCGCCCGTGGGGGTCGCGGCGGCGGTCTGCGTCAGACCGGTCGGGGGCACCGAGTTGGCCACATCGGTCGTGCCGAGGTTCGTCACGGAACGGACGTGCACGGTGATGTTGCCGGACTCAACGACGGTGCCGGCGGGCTGCTCGACCGTGAAGGGCAGGGTGTAGATGCCGTCCGCGGTCGAATCGGACGCGGCGAAGCTGCCGGTCCAGGTCGTCAACGTGGCGTTGGAGATCACCGCGGCGGCGGGGCCGCCGATGCTGGAAGCGTCGACCTTGACAATCGCGGTCGTGCCGGAGCAGGAGGTGATGCGGGTGCGGGCCGGGAGGCCTTCACCCTTGAGGAAGGTGCTGACGCTGCCGGACGGAGCGCCGGTGGCCGAGCCGAAGATACCGGTCAGCGAGACCGTGCCGGCATCGACCGAAGTTGACGAGACGCTGAAGCCAGCGCCGAAGGTCGTGATGCCCGAGCCGCTGGCGACGGCGATGTAGTAGACACCGGCGGGCAGCGTGCCCGAGCCACCAACGAGGTTGGCCGTGAAGGGGCTGTAGGTGCGGGGCGGAGCCGCGGCGCCGTAGGACAGGGCGGAGAACAGCGAGCCGCCGAAGTCATCGTTCGTCGTGCGAAGCGTGCCGTCGGCGTTGTAGACGGCGATGGTGGTGTCGTTGGCGGGCGCCAGGGCCGAGCCGATCGTGTGGATGTCCACGAAACGGCAGGTGCCGGTGGTGTCCGTGGTGGTGATCTTGAACCACGCCACACCGCCGCTGGTGATCGAGGAGCCGGTCACGTTGGGCGTGCCCAGCGCCAGAGCGCCGGCGTCGAAGCCGACGATCAGACGGATGTTCCCGTTGGCGACGTTGCCTTCAGCATCGCTGGCGGTAAAGGGGATGAGGTAGGTGCCCGGAGCGATGGAGCCCAGGGTGTCGGTGTAGGTGAAGGTGTTGGTCGGGCCTTCGGTGAAGGAGACGGGGTTGTCGCCACCGATGCTCGAGAGGTCAGCCTGCACGCTGATGAGCGTGCTCGGGGGCGTGAGGGACGGGAAGACGGTCGCCGAGAGCGTGTAGGACTCGCCGACGAACACCGGGCGAGCGTCGTTGTTGGCCACGGCGCCGAGGCCGCTGCCGGGCAGATTCGTGAAGAGACGGGCACCGACGGTGCTCGCGGTGGTGAAGGGGCTGGCCATGCCGAAGTTGGCGCCGAAAGAGAAGCCCTCGGCGTAAGGAGCGACGCCGATGTAGTACGTTCCGGCGGGCAGAACAGCGCCGTCCTGGCCGGCGAAGTTGACGGTGTAGGGCGTGCGTGCGCGCGACGGCGTGGTGTCGCCGAAGCTGAACGCGGCGCGGAGGGTGCCGTAGTCCGGGTCGTCGGCGGAGTCGACCACGCTGCCGGACGCGTCGTAGATCCCCGCGACAGTGTCGGACGCGGTGGAGTTGCTGGTGTCGATGTCAACGAAGAAGTCCGTCGCGTTGGTCGGCTGGGTGGTGACAAAGCGGAACCAGGCGATCTGACCCGCGGAGACCGCGCGGGTGCCCGCGATGGGCTGAGCCGAGATCACGCTGACTTCGCCGAAGTTCTCCGCGATGCCGGAAAGCGTGATGGAGGAGGCGAAGCTGCGAGACTGAGCATCCGACACCGTCACCGGGGCGGTGTAGGAACCGGGAGCCAGCGAAGAGAGCAGCGTGATCGTTGCGGTGAAGGTGCCGGCGGGGCCTTCGACGAAGGTCGTCGTGCCGGGAACGCCGGTGATGGCGGAGAAGTCGCCGACGACCGAGATGCCGGTGCTCGGGGGCGTGGAAGCGGGCGTGGGCGTGACCGTCAGCGTCACGCTGTCACCGCCGGCGTAGGGCCGCGTGATGGTGATCGGCGCGAAGAACGGAACGCTGTCGATGATGTTCGAATAGATGTTGGCGACGGCCTGGCCAGCGTCCACCGAGGGCGAGACCAGAGCGAAGTTGGCACCCGCGGCCCAGCCGGTGGCCTGACGGGCGATGCCCAGCCAGTACTGACCGGCGGGCAGAACCGCAGCGGTCTGACCGGTCATGGTCGTCGTGTAGGGCGAGTACGTCCGCGCCGGGGAGGTCTGGCCGTAGGAGAAGCCCGCGGCGGTGCTGCCACCGAAGGGATCGCCAGCAGAGTTGCGGAGCGTGCCGTCGAGGTTGTACACCGCGGCGACCGTGTCGCCCGAGGCACCGAAGAGGCTGCCGAGCGAGTTGATGTCGACATAGCCCAGAGCGGCCGAGGTGGCCGAGGGCACCGTGAAGCGGAACCAGGCAACCTGACCGGCGCCGATGTTCGTCGTCGCGGTCGTGGGCTGGGCGCTGCTGGAGTTGACCACGCCGAGGTTGCGGCCGACATTCAGCAACAGGGTCGCCGTGCTGGTGCGGGCCTCAGCGTCGGCGATGTTGACCGTCGCCGCGTACGGACCGGCGGCGGTCGTGGCGCCGACGGTGAACGTCGCGCTGAAGGTGTTGCCACCGATGTCCGTGAACGTGGTGGTGCCCGGGACGCCCGTGATGGCCGAGAGATCGGCGTTCACGGTGATGCCCGTGCTGGGGGGTGTCGCGGCGGGATTGACGATGATGTTGGCCGTCACCGAGTCGCCGGGCAGATAGGGCTGGGCAAGGGCCACGCTGCTCGCGGTCGGGATCGAGGGCGGAGCGACCGTGAGTGCGAACCAGGCGATATCGAACTGGCTCGAGGGCGTGCCGGCACCGGTCGCGACGACCGTTGCGCCGCTGGCGACTTCAATGCCGCGAACAACGGTGCTGGTGCTGGTGCCCGTGGACACGACGATGTCAGCGAAGTCCGTCACCGGATCCGGGAAATCGGCGGCCGGAGTGGTCGGCGAGGGGAAGCGGACCGCGACGTTGTACGCCGAGATGCCGATGTAGTACGTACCCGTGGTCAGCGAGAGCGAGACCTCGGACGGATCCGGGTCGTCGCGCGTCGCGATGACGTTGAAGGCACCATCGAGAACCACAAGATCGGTATCGAGCGCCGTATTCGTCGCCGCGTTGGCGCGGATCGCGAACGTGCCCGGCGTCACCGACGTGCTCATGGCGGTCGGGACCACCGTCGTCGTCGAGAGCGTCGCGACGTAGTCGGCCGTCGTCGTCGTCGTGCCCGTCACACGGTAGAACAACCGCTCGCCCTTGCCGAAGCCGTAGAAGTCGTTGAACCGCGGCGGGGTGGTCGTGGCGATGGACGTCTGGAGCACCGCGTCGTCGGTCGCGTACACACCCGACGAGGTCTGACCGTTGCCGCGGATCGTGCCGGTGTGGCCGGCGGTGCCGGCCGTGGTGATCGCGAGCCGGTGCTTGTAGATGCCCGGGGCGGCGGTGCGCATCGTGATCAGGTAGTAGTCGGCACTGGTCGTGCCGGCGACGGTCGTGCTGCTACCGGTCGAGTTGCCGGTGATCGTGTCACCCGCGACCATGCCCGATGCACCGCCGACCGCATTGGCCGCGGCCTTGATGTTGTTCGGCTCGGTCTCGGGGTAGTTTGTCTGAGCCAGCGCCGAAATCGGCGTGGCCAGCGTGGCCGCGGTCAGCAGCCACTTGACGTACGTTCGAGTCATGGAGCATCTCCTGATCTGTGACCTCGGACGGCTCTGCACACGCTCAACCACACACGAGAAGAGCAATGCCGCAGGCCGGGCTCGGGCCATCCAAACCGCACGCCCAAGAATGGGCGCGCGATGTCTCGGAACCGAGACATCGTCTAGATTAAGTCCGTTCTCCGGCTCTGCAACCTGAAAAGCCTCAGAACCCCCGATTTTGCCCTCATTCTCATGCTCCGGGGCATTCCCCCGAATTTCGAAACACTGCTCAAGTTTCCCGCTCCCGCCGACGAGTACACGTTCTCCCTATCCGCGGCATGGGTCCCTGCAAGCTCGAACACCATCGCGCCTTTGCGCAAAGAAAAGGGGCACCCCACGAAGGGGTGCCCCTGAACTTCAGATCAGTTTCTGTGCCGACCCGCGATTACGGGCAGCCCTGGAAGAAGTACAGGAAGAAGGCCTGGAAGTCACCGTTGTCGACGGTGCCATCCGGACCCGCACCCTCGAGCCGCGTCTCGCCATCGGTGTTGGCGATGTCGGCCACAAGCTGCCCGGGGTCGCCCGGCGCGAGGAAGAAGGCGGCGAAGAAGGCCTGGAAGTCGCCGTTGTCGATCGACTGATCGGGCACCGGATCGCCGTCGGTGTTGGCCACATCCGCCGGGTTATCGCACCCAACGACCGTGCTCCCGACCGTGAACTTGAAGAAGCCGATCTGCTGCACGGCGTTCTTGGCAAACGTCGTGGTGCGGGCGGGATTCACGCCGTCGTCCATGACGAAGTTCAGATTTGCGCTCGTCGTGCTGGCGCTGCTGACGATGTAGCCGGGGAAGTCTGCAACCGCCGACGTGCGACGACCGTCATCGGAGGGCGATGCGAGGTTGTTGGCCATGTTGCCCTCGCCGATGGCGAGGTAGTAGGTGCCCTGGGCGAAGGTGCGGGTCAGACGCGACTGGATGGATGTGCCGTCGTTGTCGTTACCGAAGTTCGCGATCGGGTTGAAGTTGCTGTCGTAGACCCACAGTTCGGTATCGGCGGCGGTCTGACCGGTGGTGCGGATCGTGAGGCTTCCGACCGGGAAGGAACCGCCGGCGACGTCGATCGGCGTCACCGGATCGCTGAACAGCGCGATCTGATACGGAGCGGTGGTGGCCGCGGTACCGCTGACGCGCGCAAGGAGCGTCGCGGCGGAGGTGCCGAGGGCGTAGACCTGAGCCGTGGGGACCGGATCAACCGCGGCGGGATTGGCCTGCGTGATGGCGTTGGTCAGGATAGTCTCGCCCGTGCCGATGCCCGTGGCGGTCTGCGTAAGGCCACGCAGCGTCATGGTGTGGCCGGTCTGGGGCGTGCCGCTGGAGATCAGCGCCAGACGGTGACGGGTGATGCCCGGACCCGCGGGGAGGTTGATGCGGAAGTAGTCGAAGGTCGTCAGCGCACCGCCGGTGGTCGTGGTGCCCGTGCTGGTTCCGGTTATGCCGGTGTTGTTGGTGAGGTTGAAGACGTTGGCGGTGGCCTTGGTGTCGTTCGGCTCGGTCTCGCCGGAGAGCGTCGGCGGGTTGGCCAACTGGCGGAGGTTGAAGGCGATCGTGCCCTCGCCGCCGCTCAGCGCGCCGAGCGCGTTGCGGCCGATCATGAAGGTGTAGGTCGTACCCGCGGTAGCGGTGAACGTCACGCGTCCGCGGCCGCAGGAGCTGGTCGACGCGCAGGCCACACTGGTCAGCGAGCCGCACGAGCCGGTGAAGATCGAGACGAACGACGCGGCGATCGTGTTGGCCGGCGCATCGCTGGTGCAGGTGGACAGGAGGTAGTTGCCAGACGCCTGCGCGGTCCAGCGGTAGAAGATGGTGCGCGACTGGCTGGCGGCGCAGGACGTCGGGTCGGAGCCGTCAGTCGTGGCGAAGGTCAGGTCGACCGGCGAAGAGACGAAGGGCAGTGCGAAGCCGGGGATCGCGTTGAGATTGATCGCCGCGGCGCAGGTGTCGCTGGCGGGCGGCGAGGCGTCGGAGATGCGGAAGGAGATGTTGCCGTTGGTGGTGCCGGTCGTGCCGATCGCGATGCGGTAGGTCGTGCCGGCGGTCATGGGCACGGTCACGGCGCCGCGCGTGCCGCAGAAGTTCGAGCTGCACGCGGCCTCGAGCAGCGTGCCGCAGTCACCGGAGTAGACGCTGATGAAGGTGTTGGCCGCGGTGGTACCGGGGGCCTCGGTGGGGCAGGTCGAGAGGAAGTAGGAGGTCGAGACCGTGGGGGTGAAGGTGTACCAGACGCTCTTGGTCGCCGCGGCGCAGGTCACGGTGGGGTCACCGACGGCCAGGGCGAAGTTGATCGACTGGGCGGGAACGGTAAAGGGGATGCCGAAGCCGGGGAGCGTGTTCACGCTGATCGCGCCGGCGCACGTGTCATTGGCGGGGGGCAGTTCCGCGGTCACCTTGAACTGCAGGATCGTCTGCCCGGCGGGCAGCGGCTGCGCGGTGCCGTAGCGGCCGATGACGAAGATGTAGGTCACGCCGGCCTCGAGCTGGGTGCGGAAGTTGGAGCGGAGGTCCGTCAGCGTGGTGTTGGTGCAGACAAACGCGTTTGTCCCGGCGGGAAGGCCCGTCGTGGTGGCGTCGTCATTGCAGGCCTGGAAGGTCCCGAGCGTCGGGCAGACGTTGGCCGGGTCCGAAGGCCGATAGATCGAGATGACCGTGTCCAGCAGCGTCGCCGCGGGGACGTCTTCCTGGCAGGTCGAGAAGAGGTAGTTGCCGCTGACGGCGGGGGTGAACTTGTAGTAGATCTGACGCGTGACGGAAGTCCCTGCGCAGGTAGCGATGGACTGCGCGTTGGGAGCGCTGGACACGTCGATGGGATCGCTGGTCCATGTCGTGAAGGAACTAGGCATGACGATGGCGCCATCGCACGTAGCCGCGGCTGGCGGCGGGGCGATGGTCTTGATGTTCAACGCGACCAGACCCGTGACTGTCGGCGCGGCGCCGGCGCCGACCTGGATGTAGTACCGCGTGCCGGCGTTGAGGAACAGCGCGACGCTGGCTCGGGTGCCCGTGCAGCCCACGCCGCCGTCGTCGTTGCACGCGCGGAGCGTCAGATCGCCGCAGGTGCCGGTGCTCTCAAAGACCGAGATCGTCGTGTTGGCGACAGTCGTCGCGGGGGCGTCGGCGGCGCAGGTGGAGAACTGGAAGTAGTCGGTCGCCGTGGGCGTGAAGGAGTACCAGATCGTGTTGGTCGAGGCGACGCAGGTGGCCGGGTCGCTGGACACCGTCGCGTCGAAGATGTTCACCGGGGTGGTCGTGTAGGGCAGACCGAAGCCGGGCTCGGTGTTGAGAACGATGGCCGCCGTGCACTCGTCGTTGGCCGGCGGCGTCGGGGGTGGACCCTGGAGAGAGACGCGCATCGCCACGGCCTGAACGCCGGTGGGCGTCGTTGTGCCCTGGCGGCCGAGCATGATGCGGTACTGGGTGCCCGCGGTCAGCAGGACATCAACGCTTGCGCGGGCGCCGGAGCAGGCCGCGCCGCCATCGGCGTTGCAGCCGACGGAAGTCAGGGACGAGCAGTCGCCCGAGAAGACCGCGATGATCGTGTCGGCAACCGCGTTGGGAATCGTGCCGATGTCCCCGGCGCACGACGAGAAGCGGTAGATGCCGTCCTGCGTCGGAACGAACGAGTACCAGACCGTGCGATTGGTCGTGGCGCAGAACGTCGGCTCGCCGACGCTCGTGGCGTTGAGGACATCAACCGGGTCCGTGATCACCGGGAGCGTCACCGGGTCGATCGAGGTGGCGTTGAAGCAGTCGTCGTTGGTCGGCGGGACCGGGCCGGGCGGATTGAAGTTCACACGGAAGCTCAGGGCCGACTCGCTCGGCGGGACCGGATCATCCGTGCCCACGCGGCCGATGACGACGAAGAACGTCTGGCCAGCGGTCAGATTGGTCGTCACGGTCGAGCGGGTGCCGCAACCGTTGGTGTTGCACGCCAACTGGGTGTAGGTGCCCGTCGCGCAGTCACCGGAGAACACGCCGATGGCGGTGTTCACCACGGTGGTGGCGGGCGCCGAACCGGTGCAGGTCTGGAAGGTGTACGAGCCGGTGACCGTCGGCGTGAAGGTGTACCAGATCGTCCGGCGCACCGTGCCGCAGGAGAAGATCGGATCGCCCGTGTCGGCGTTGCTGGCCAGGGAGATGTCGATCGCCGGAGAGAGGAAGGGCAGGGCGCCGATGGCGACCGCGGCGGAGCAGTTGTCGTTGGTCGGGAACCCGGGCGGGGCCGTTACACCGCCCAGGGTGATCCGCACGTTGTTGAACGTCGCGATCTCACCGAAGGAATCCTGACGACAGATGAAATACAGCGGCGGATTGCCGGCGTTCTTGGCGTATGAGATCGCCAGCGTGCCCGACCAGCCGAGGTTCTGCGCCGAAGAGTTGTCGGCCGCGCCCGGCGCGGCACCGGGGGCGATGTAGGTCACGGCTTCGGTCGGGATGGTCGTTCCGTCCACAACCGCGCGGTCGGTCAGAGCGAAGCGCGCCTCGGTGCCGCGCGAATCGAACGGCGCGGTGCCGCTGCCGGTCCACGCGATGTTCACGGTGTAGGTGGTGTACGTCCCGTTGGTCGCGGGCGCAACATCGAGTTGGACCGCGTTGAAAATCTGCCCGACCGGAGCCGGCATGTTGAATGACGGAAAGCTGTACTGGGCCATCGCCGTCGAGCACGACAGCCCGAGCCCGGCCAGCAGCGCCAGCGCAAATCGCTTCTTCATGTCAAGTCCCTTTGTTCGCAAAGGCCACGAGTACCCAACAGGATGACGGCATCGCCGCCACAACTTATCCCATCGTCATTCAGACACGTTCGAGGATGCCTCGCCTCGAGCCGCGGACGAGCGTCCGCGTCCTTAATGTACGGCTTCCGGAGCCGGTTGCAAGGGGGATCACCCCCGATGTCGCCGATTTTCTTAGGGGCACCCCAGACACGCCCGCCACTCAAGCGGCTCGCCTTAGAGTAAACCCTTGGGTGACACCGCCGTTCATCCCACAACGGCGGCATCATGGTGCGGGCTGCGGCGGCTCGGCCAACGGGAGCGGGCAGCCAACAAAGAACTGGGCAAAGAAGTAGTTGAAGTCACCGTTGTCGACCAGTCCATCTGCCGGACCGCCGTCGCCGTCGGTATCGGTCACATCCGCGACCAGCCGCCCGGCATCGCCTTCTGGCAGGAAGAACGCGGCGAAGAAGGCCTGGAAGTCGCCGTTGTCCAACTGCCCATCGGGCGTCGGATCGGTGTCGGTGTTGGCGATGTCCACCGGGCTGCACTTGGGGCTGACGGTCAGTTGCACGCTCGCGCTTGTATCGGTGCCGCAGGCGTTGGTGACCACGCAGTCGTACTGGCCGTTGGCGGCGGTCGTGGCGCTGGCGATGGTCAACGTCGGCCCGATCTGGCCGTCGATGTTGACCCCGTTCTTCCTCCACTGATAACTCAGCGGTGCGGTACCGCTGGCGGCAACGGTGAAGGTCGCGGGCTGGCCGGTAAAGCGGGTAAGGCCGGTCGGCTCGGTGCCGATGATCGGCTCATTGCACGGCACCGGGACATTGGTCCCGACGATCAGGCGGACCGTGCCGGCATCGGCGGCACTGGTGAAGTGGCCGAAGCGCCCCGCGCCGGCGGCGGGCACGCCGAAGCCCGTGGCCCAGCGCGTCACCGAGGCGTAGTACGTTCCGGCGGGCAGCGAGGCGCCGGTGCGCCCGTCGAAGCCCGGGAGCGAAGCGCTCGTGGGCGATGTAGCGCTGTACGCACGCGTCGGCGTCGTGCGACCGAACGAAAGGCCCGGCACGAAGACCGTCGGCGCGGCCCAGTCGTCGTTGGCCGCGACGAGCGTGCCGTCGGTCCGCCAGAGGGCAAGGACCGTGTCCTGCGAGGTGGGCGTGAACGAAGAGCCGAGGCTCGTGACATCAACGAACGTTGTTCCGGTTGCCTCGCTGGCGATGTCGAACCGGAACCAGGTCGCGCCGCCCGGCGTGCCGGGAGCGGTGGCGGTTCGGCCTGCGGGGACCGCGGCGTTATCGATATTGGCGTTGCCGAGATCGGTGACGCTGCGCACGTGAAGGGTCGCAGTGCCGGTCTGCACCGTTGTGCCCGCGGGCAGTTCAACGATGAACGGCAGGTTGTACACGCCATCGGCGGTCGAGTCGCTCACCGCGAATGTCGCGGTGAATGTACCGGGAGACGAGAGCAACATCGGCACGCTTGCGGGACCGCCGACGAGCGTCGCGTCGAGCGTGACGATCGCGCTGTCGCCGGCGCACGTGACGATCCGGGCCCAGCCCTCCAAGCCCTGGCCCTTGAGGTACGTCGCGGGCACAACGGTGGGCGGCGCGGTGCTCGGCCCGGTCAGGGCGCTCAGCGATGCGCTGCCGGCGCTGGTCGCAGCGCTCGTCACACCGAAGTTGGCACCGAAGGCGTTCGCGGAATTGAACCCGACGACCGCCGCGTAGTACACACCGCCGTTCAACAGTCCGGCGGTCTGACCTGTCAGGGTCGTGGTCCACGGCGCGTAGGTCCGCGCGGGAACGCCAGCGCCGAAACTCAGGGCCGAGAGGTCGTTGACCGAGCCCTGCAAGTCGTCGTTCCGCGCCACCAGCGTGCCGGTCGCGTCGTAGAGCGCAAGTTCGGTGTCGTTGATCGTCGTCAGCGTCGTGCCCAGTGTGTGCAGGTCCACGAAGCGGCACGCGCTGGCCGGCGATGTCGCCTCGAAGCGGAACCACGCGACCCCGCCCACGCTCAGCGTCTGGCTGACGCTCGTGCCCGCGCCATCGCTCAGCGTGCCGAGGTCCGCCGCGATGATCAGCTTCAGCGAGCCCGTGCTGGAGCGGCCCTCGGCGTCGCTGACGGTAAGGGGGATCGTGAGCGTTCCCGGCGGAACATCGCCGAGCGTCGATGAGAACGTAAAGGTGTTGCCCTCGCCGGTAAACGCCTCGGTCGCACCGAGGCCGAGGGTCGTCAGGTCGGCCACCACGCTCAAGCCTGTGCTCGCGGGGGACGCCACGGGCGTGACGTTCACCGTCAGCGTGTAGCTCTCGCCCTGCACGATGGGCTTCGCGACCGCCACGGGCGTGCCCACCGGGGATGTGTTCGGCGCGACGGCGATGCGGAAGAACTGCACATCGAACGCCGTCGTCGCGCCCGAGTACGGCAGACCTACGCCCGTTGCCACCACCGTCGTGCCCTGCCGAATCTCGAGGCTCATGGGCGTGGTGCTCGTCGCCAGGCTCGACGAGTTGGCCACCAGATCCGCAAAGTCAAAGCCGGGACCGGCGTTCTCGTTCAGGTCACGCGGGTTGAACACGCGCGCCACGAGGTTGTACGGCGAGAGCGCGACGTAGTACACACCGCCCAGGGCGAGCGTCGCATCGATGCCCTTGTCATCCGGGTCGTCGCGCGTGGAGACGAAGTTGAAGTCCGAGTCCAGCAGCACAAGGTCCGTGTCGTACGCGCCCTGTGCCGCCGCGACGGCGCGGATGTTGTACGTCCCCGCCTGCACGCTTGTGATCTCCACCGGCGTGACGGTCTGCGTCTGCAACTGCACCACATAGTCGCCGGTCGTCAGCGAGTTTCCGACCACGCGCGTGTAGACCTTCTCGTTCTTGCCAAAGCCGTAGAACTGCGCGTACCGCGCCGGGGTCGTGGTCGTGGTCGCCGCCTGAACCTCAAGATCGTTGGTGCCCCATGACGCGGGCGGGCCGAAGGACTGCGAAACACCGCGCAGCGTCAGGGTGTGTCCGGCGGTGCCGGTGGTTGTCAGTTGCAGGCGATGGCGATAGATCCCGCGCGATGCCGCGGGTGTGGAGATCAGGAAGTAGTCCGCGCTGCTCACACCCGCGACGGTCGTGCTGCTGCCCCGGGTGTTGCCTCGGATGGTGCTGATGCTCGGCCCGAAGTCGACGGTGTTGGCCGTCGCCTTGGTGTTGTTGGGCTCGACCTCCGCGAACTCCGACACGCCCGCGAGCGCGGGAGCGGTGACCGACCCGGTCATGAGCGCAAGCGCGCCCGCCGACGCCAGCATCACCCGCCGCGCACCGCGCGCCTGGGCCCGGGGCGAAAGGTTGGTCAGCATCGGAATGGCGAATCGAAGAGCGGTCATGCCTGTCTCCTGTCAGCGAAGGCACCATCGGGCTGTGTCGGGCGGTGCGGGTCGAAGATGGGACCGTCCGCGGGCGCGCAGCGCTCCCGTCGATCGGCACCACTCGGCCCCACGCAGTATCGTCTAGCCTAAGCCGTCTCTCCGCGGCCCGGACCAAAAAGATCCCTTCTCAGGCCCGAGAATCCGCAAAGACCCGGGCAATCCCCCACCCAATACACTGGCTGGCCATGCGCTTGCGGGAACTGTGATGCTCTGTCGCAATTGTGTTGCCGTGCACCTTGGCGCGTGGTCTTGGTGGCATCGGCACCCAAGCAGGATTCAACCATGGCGAAGATCGTTATCGCTTATCACTCAGGCTTCGGTCACACCAAGGCCATCGCCGAGCGCGTGCATGCCGGCGCGGCCGGGGTCAACGGCGTCGACGCGACGCTGCTCAATGTCGAGGAACTCCCGGCGCCGGGCGCCGACCGCAGCCTCGGCGGGCGATGGGGCGAACTCAACGCCGCCGACGCGATCATTTTCGGCACGCCCACGTACATGGGCGATGTGAGCTGGGTCTTCAAGCGGTTCATGGAGTACTCCAGCGGGATCTGGTTCGGCCAGGGCTGGAAGGACAAGATCGCCGCGGGCTTTACCAACTCCGGCGGGCTCAGCGGCGACAAACTCCAGACGCTTCACACGCTCATGGTCTTTGCCAACCAGCACTCGATGATCTGGGTCAGCACCGGCGTGACGCCCTCGATCTACACCGGCGATGGCAAGGACCTCAACCGGCTGTCGTCCTACTCGGGGCTCATGACCCAGGCCGATCAGGGCCCGCCCGACAAGACCCCGCCGCAGGGCGACCGCCTCAGCGGCGAGGCCTTCGGCGCACGAGTAGCGCAGGCGACCCAACGCTGGCTCGCGGGCAAGGCCTGAAGCACGCCGGCCCCATCATCGAAGCGAGGCTGTCTCCGCGCTGCGCGGCGTCTCGTGCGGGCGTCGTGTCGCGATCACTCGTCTACTCGGTCAGTCCGACATCCGCCGCGACCAGCGGCATGTCCGCGCGAATATCGCGCGCGAGCACCCGACCGACCACCTCCCCCACTCGCCACGGCTCCAGGCCCGTGCCGGGTCGCTTGAAGGTGATGTCCGCGCGCGTGAGCGTGCTGCCCGTGGGCAGATCGCGCGCCGCGACGATCGACTGACGCGAAACGGCGCGGACATCGCGCTCCAGGTCGCTCAGTCGCTTCTCATGCGGCGCGGCCGCTCGGCGGGACACGACCTCCTCGTGCCGCGGGTCGCCCGGCTCGCGCATCAGACGCCAGGCCTGGCGAGCCAGTTCGACATACCTGCGAAACTCTCGCGGCTCCAGACTCGCGGCGTGGTCCGGGCCCGCCGCTGACTTGTCGAGCGTCAGGTGCTTCTCGAGCACGCACGCGCCGCTCGCGACCGCATCCATGGCCGTCTCGGGCACGCTCGTGTGATCGCTGTAGCCCACGGGCACATCCAGCGCGTGCGCCAGCGCGACGATGCCGCCCAGTTCGGCGCGATCGACCGGCGTTGGGTAGCTCGACACGCACTGCAGAACACAAAGCCGATTCCGCGCAGGCTCGAGCCACTCCACCGCACGCAGCACCTCGCCCATGGTCGCGGCGCCGGTCGAGACGATCATGGGCCGACCGGTGGCGATGAGCGCATCCAGCAGCGGTCGGTGGATGATGTCGGGGCTTGCGGTCTTCAGCGCGTGCCAGGGCAGACGCATGGCCTCTTCGACGAGTCCGACGCTGAAGCAGGTGACGATGGCGTGAACGCCGCGGATCAGCGCTCGCTGCACCACCGGGCCCATCTGCGAGACGCGCAGTTCCAAGCGTCGGAGCATCTCCAGCGGGTCGGTCTCGCCGGCTTGCTGCTGATAGCCGGCCAGGCGCGAAGCCCGGCTCATGAGCAACTCGGCCCGGAACAACTGGAGCTTGACGGCGTCGGCGCCGGCGTCGGCCGCGGCGTCGACCATCGCCACGGCGCGGTCGACCGAGCCGTCGTGATTCACGCCCAGTTCGGCGATGACGTACGGCTCGGACTCATGAGAGATCACACGGTCAGCGATGCGCACGCGGACGGTCCTTTCGCTTCGGATTCCCTCGCGGCGTCGATGCGCCACGCTCACGCGTGCGGCGCGCCGCCTCACGCAGCTTCGCACCGGCGACGAGCACGTCCGACTCTTCGTCGATGTCGACAACACTGCCCTCGGGGTTGATCACACCCAGACGCTTGAGGCCGAAGAACGCGTGCGGCCCGGGGCGAGCGCTGGGCACCTGCAGGAAGAGTGATCGGCGCGTCACGACGATCACGCCGCCATCGGGGATGTACGCCGGCGGCAGATCCTGTCGGCGAAACACGCCGCCGTTGAGCACGAGCCCTTCCCACGGCGCGACGGTGCCGTCGGGTCGCATGCGCGCGGTCCACATCGGGTGGTTCTTGCCGACGGGCTGGTAACTCTGCACGCTGTCGGCGTTCTGGCTGCGCCGGCGCAGCATCGCGACGGCGCGATCGATCAGGCCCTCCGGCCGCACGGGCACGTTCGCGTACAACAGGACGATCGGGGTCTTCGGCGCGAGCGGCCGCCCCGCCGCACGCTCGATCGACTCGATTGCGTGGCGAGCCGCGGAGTCAACGGTCGCGCGATCGCTCGCCAGGTCGGGCGGCCGCTCGACCACCTCGCACCCGGCTCGCCGGGCGATGCGCGCGACAACGGGCGCATCAGTGCTGACGATGACGCGTGAGACGCTCTCAGCGCTCCTGGCCGCGTCGATGGTCCACCAGACGCACGCGCGCCCCGCGATGCGACGCCAGTTCTTCCCGGGCACGCCCTTGCTGCCCGCGCGCGCAAGGATGACCGCGATCGCGTTGGGACGGGCGCTGCTCGTGCGGCGTGCTGGTCCGCGTGGCCGGCTCACAACGCTGCACTCCGCCGCGCGACAAGGTCCGCCCACTGCCGCCTGGCATCGACACCGGCAAAGAGCACGCCGGGCTCGCCCACGACGGACAGATCGGGCTCCAGCGAAAGTTCGCCCAGCGCAAGGCGCGTCCGGGCCAGCCGCGGCAAGGCCAGCGGCGCGATCCGTTCATCCGGCAGCGGGATGTCGTCGCGCCCGCGCGGATCGATCACAGCATGACCGAGCGAGAGCAGAGCGCCGTCGTACCACGCCTCGAGTCGCTCGTACACCGCATCGCGCCGCGTGATCCGCGGGACGACCCAGAGAGGCCCGCCTACTCCCGTCTGCTCTGCGCGGCGCATCGCACTGACCGCCCGCTCGAGATTGTCGCGCAGACGCGCAAAACCGCCGTCGGCGTCGCGCGGGTTCAGGCGCGCGTAGGTCGCCGAGTCGTCGGCGATGGTCTCGACGCTCAGGATGTCCGGGGCGCTCTCGATCAATCGCTCGGCAGCGTCTGGCGCGGCGGTCAGCCTCGTGCGCACGTGGACCGCGATGTTCATCGATCGCAGTCCTCGTATGAGTTCCGGCAGGGACTCGTGCTCGCATCGTGCATCGCGCAGCGTGACGGCCCGCACGCCCAGTGACTGGCACAGACCCATGATCAGGGCCGCGTCGGCTCGTCGATGATCGCGCACAAGTTCCACGCGAAGGTGCGTCGGCGCATCGGGCACGAGCGTGCGCTGCACGCTCGCCACATCGGCGAGGGTCGCCGCCGCGGGATCGATACCGGCCTGCCGCAGCGCGCGGTCGATCAACGCGACACGTTCCGCGTCGGTGATGCTCCACCGCATGTCGCGCACGGCGGGATCGACGCCGACACACAGCGTGCGTGCGATCGGGTCCATGACCGGCGCGACCGGCACGTACGCGAGCATCGCGCCGATCGTCGAGTGCATCATCGATCGCTCGCGCGCAATGTCAAAGTCGCGCGTGAGTGTTCGTGAGAGGACCACGCCCGTCGCGCCGGGCCCGGCCTGCGAGAAGACGATCTTGTGAGCCGCGGGTTGCTCGCGATGGCGCTCGACGAGTTCGGCGCAGAGAACCGGATCGATGTGGGCCCACGAGGCGCCGACGACAAGCAGTGCATCCGCGCCGCGTCCGTCGCGCGTGAGCGTGCCGAAGACCTCCAGCAATGCCGGCGGGTGGACAACTTCGTCGTAGCAGGTCAGGTTCGCCAGGCCGCCGCGCCAGCAGTCGCGTGCGAACGCGCGTGCCGCGGCGACGCGTCGCGCGCTCAGCGGCCCGACACGCGGCCGGGGCGACGCGGCCCGAAGCACCCGAACACCACGATGCCGCGTTAGATCGCGCACCCGATCGATGGCCGCCTGGTTCCCCGGCGCGATCGGCTCGCCCAAGGCGGCACCATCCCCGGTCATGTCCAGCCCGGTCATGTCCAGCAGTACAACGTCCGCGATGCCGGCGACTCGCCCAAGACGCTCCATGGTGCGTGCGACAAGTTCGGGCGGCTCATGCCCGAGCATCACCGCGACCGCGGCAACGCGTGCCGGTCCGGTGCTCACGCTCGCGCTCGCGCTCGGGCTTGTGTCGCTCTCGCGGACCGGCTCGGCCGCGGGAAGCGGATCGCGCGTTCGCGGCGGCGCACCATCGAGGACGCCCGCGGCCTCTCGCAGCATCGTCGCCAGCGCCTCGCCCGCATCGGCCAGCCACGTCACGTTCACGATGTCGCGGTCGATCTGTCGCTTCTGCGCCTCGATCGGCGCAAGGTCCGTCGCCAGATTGATCGCCCGGTCGGCACGGAGCCGGTTGAAAGCGCCGGTCTGGTTCAACCGCTCGATCAGCCGGAACGCCTCGCTGCGCGACTCGACCTTTGCGCGGATGGACGTCACGCGGTCGATGAGGCGATTGACTCGCTCCTGATCGTCGTGATGTTCGCGCATCTGCTCGAGCAGTGCGCGGGCCTCGCGGCTGTGAGTCGCGATGTTCGTCACATCCCGCGCAAGGCTCAGCAGCCGCTCACGAACTCGCGCGCTGCGGGAAGCGCGATCGAAGTCCGGCACGAACGCCGGATCGTCCAATACGCCTCCGCACGAGCCCTCGCTCGCGGCGGCGTCCGCACCGGCGATGCTGTCGATCAATGCATCGAGGTCGATGTTCCCCGCGAGTGTCGCGGATGCCGAGTTGCGTGCACGCTCGGCGCGGGCCAGTTCCGCGTCGATGACCTCGCTGAGTCTGGCGGGCGTGGTGCCGGCCTTGAGCACGCCGCCCTCGGTCGCGTCGATCACGCGCATGCCGCGCTCGCTGTCACTGAGGAACATCGCCTGGAACTGCACCAGGTAGCTGTTCATCTGCTCGTCGCTGTAGATCGGCCGGCCCAGCACATCGGTGCCCTTGCGCAGGAGCGAGCGCATGCGCATGATGCGCTCGTGCTCGAACATCTCCAGCGTTCGGAACTCGCCGAGCTCCGGCGCCCAGGTGTCGTGGATCGCCGCGCCAGAGCCGTAGTACTGCCCGTCGGTAAAGCCGAGATCCTGCCCGACGAGCACGACGGGATCGCAGCCCAGGTGCCGCGCGAGGAAGTACGCCAGGTGCGCGACGGTCGCGCCGGCGGAGATCGCGCCCATGTCACGCACGAGTCCCGGGCCGAGCACCTCGTCGAGGAACTCATCGCGCGCACAGCGGATCACGCCGGGGAACGCCCGCGTGACGGCGGGGTTGACCTTGGCCTCGGCCACGAGCGTCACGCCGCGAACGTCATCGGCGGTCAAACCCTCGTAGAAGCGTCGCGAGATCTCGTGATAGTCCAGCGCCGTGACGTAGTGAGGCCGGATGCCGCGGGCGAGCAGCTGCCGCAGCACGGTCTGCACGGCGATGATGACGAACCGCTCGCGTACCCCGGGCCGGGCCAACTGCTCGATGTTCCGCGCCAGCGACGGGCCGGCGCTGACGATGATCGCGGGCTTGCCCGCGCAGCGTCCGCGAAGATCGGCGATGCCGCCGCCCAGGGCGTAGTGGTCGATGTTCTGCGAGCTGTTGCGCAGCGTCGTCTCCGTCTGCACCAGCGTCGTGGCGACAACCGTGCGGACCGATTCGAGCACCCTCGTGAACGTGCGGGCGAACCGCGACGCGGCATCGCCCAGACGCGTCTGACTCGCCGGGTGCTCGAGTGTGAGCGTCCCCATGACCAGCGCGCTCTCGCACTGCTCGACCTGGCGCGCAAGCCCCGCCTGGTCGTGCGCATCGTGAACAAGAATCAGGTTGCACGAGGTGAGCCACGAGGTCATGTCGATCCGGCCCATCACCTCGCGCAGGAGCGCCACATCCGGCTCGTGCACGATGACCACGCCCGTGCGGCCAAGCCGCCGCGCCGCGCGCTCGACATGATGCCCCAGCCCGAAGCCGTTGATGACCACCGCCGCGTGCTTGGCCGGATCGAGCGCGGCGACGAGCGAATCGGCCTCCTGCCCCGGCGAGTACCGCGAGGCCAGACTCAGCCGCGTGCCCGGTGCGGGCTCGATCGCCCCTGACAAGAGCCCATCGCGCGCGACGGCGAAGGTCAACCCCGAAACGGCGGGGGCCGTACGAATCAAGCCGACGATTCGGGCGTTGCGTCCGACCGCCCTGCCGCCGCTGGTTGCCCCGGGCACCGCACCCCCCGAGGCCAGGACCGCGGCGAGATTCCGCTCCAGCAGCACTGGATCAAACGTCGGCACCGAGGCCGATGGGCCGAGGCCCGGCCCGCCGGAGGCGTCGAGGGGTGAATGGCCCGGCGAAGAAACTCCGAGCAAGGTCGTTGGCGGGCTGATGGTCACCGTCGGCTCCTGCGATCGCGGACACTGGCGCGCGGAATCCCCCACCGGTTCATCGGTTCCCGGACCGGGTCGGGTTCAGGATGGTCCGGGAATGGGTGTGAGACTGGGGATGAACTGTGGATTTCAGCCTTTTAGGCTTGCTCTTTGAGTGACCTCAGAATCGGCCAAAATGGCTGATCTTCCTGCGCTCATGGGCGACAGCGCATCGTGAGGCGATCGGGGCCACGGGGCGGTGGGGATGATGTGTGCACAACAAAGTCCGAACGTTTGGTCAGGGTTGATTCGCGGGGCGGGGTTGGTAAGATTGTCCCCCACTCGGCACCAGCGAGCGGCGGTCTGCGTGCGCACCGAGCGCGTGGATTGGAAAACCTGGCCGCTGTAGCTCAGTGGTAGAGCGCATCCTTGGTAAGGCTGAGGTCACGGGTTCAAATCCCGTCAGCGGCTCTGTTGGAATGGGACGGGGCGGGTCGGGGGTCGATCTGGCGGAGCCGGATCGGGCGAAGACGACGGGAAGGCGGCGACGCAGGTCGCCAAGAGTCCGGATCGCGCCAAAGATGAAGGTATAGTCGTTCGCGTCGGCGCGTGCCGACGGGGCGAGACGGGGCCGGTCGTTTGCCGGTGCCGACATGTTTCAACGTCCGAAGCCCGACCGGGGCGCAACGACGGACGAGCACTTTCCGGAGCGGCATCGGCGCAGGCCGGTGACGGATCTGGGACAGCAACTGGAGAACTGGTCATGGCCAAGGGCGTATTCAATCGAACCAAGCCGCACGTCAACGTCGGGACCATCGGTCACATCGACCACGGCAAGTCGACGCTGACGGCCGCGCTGTCGGCGCGGTCGGCCGTCAAGAACGGTCAGACCCCCAAGACGTACGCGGAAATCACCAAGGGTGGTACGGTCCGTGACGCGAACAAGACGGTGACGATCGCCTCGTCTCACACCGAGTACGAGACCCCGTCGCGTCACTACGCCCACGTCGACTGCCCGGGCCACGCCGACTACGTGAAGAACATGATCACCGGCGCCGCCCAGATGGACGGCGCGATCCTGGTGGTGTCGGCCGCCGACGGCCCGATGCCGCAGACCCGCGAGCACGTGCTGCTGGCCCGTCAGGTCGGTGTGCCGTACATCGTGGTGTTCATGAACAAGGTCGACCTGGTCGACGACCCGGAGCTGCTGGACCTGGTCGAGGCTGAGATCCGCGACCTGCTGAGCAAGTACGGCTTCCCGGGCGACAAGACCCCGGTGGTCCGAGGCCAGAGCAAGGCGGCGCTCGAGAACCCCAAGGACGACGCGGCGTGCAAGCCGATCGACGACCTGTTCGCGGCGCTGGACAGCTACATCCCCGAGCCGGTCCGCGAGGCCGACAAGCCCGTGCTGATGGCGGTCGAGGACGTGTTCTCGATCAAGGGCCGTGGTACGGTCGCGACGGGCCGCGTCGAGCGTGGCACGCTCAAGGTCGGCGACGAAGTCGAGGTTCTGGGCATCAAGAAGGAAGCCACCAAGACGGTCGTCACGGGCGTTGAAATGTTCCAGAAGACGCTGGATCAGGCTCTGCCGGGCGACAACGTCGGCGTGCTGCTCCGCGGCATCGACAAGGACGGCATCGAGCGTGGCCAGGTCATCTGCAAGCCGGGCTCGATCAAGTGCCACACGAAGTTCAAGGGCGAGGTCTACGTCCTGAGCAAGGAAGAGGGCGGTCGTACGACGCCGTTCTTCTCCGGGTACAAGCCCCAGTTCTACTTCCGCACGACGGACGTGACCGGCAGCATCAAGCTCCCGGACAAGGTCGAGATGTGCATGCCCGGCGACAACGTTCTGGTCGAGGTCGACCTGGGCGACAAGCCGGTCGCGATGGAGAAGGGTCTGCGTTTCGCCGTCCGCGAGGGTGGCCGTACCGTGGGCTCGGGCGTTGTCGCTGAGATCATCGCCTGATTGAGTTTGGCATCGGCTTGAGACATTCAGCAGCGGACGCCGTCGGGCGGGATGGATGGGCAGAGGCCCTGAAGACCGCTTGAGCACGACGGGACGCTACGATCAGAATCCCACCGGCCCATCGGGAACCCCCGATGGGCCGGCTTTGTCAGACGAGCAGTATCTTTTTCCTTCGCCCAACGGCGCGGGGCGTGTCCGGACCGGCATGGTCCGGCCCACGCCACGAGAATGAATCGGAGATTGAATCATGGCCAAGAGCAAAGCCGCCGCCCGTGAGTATGTCTGGCTCCAGTGCTCGGAGTCGGGCGACCTGAACTACCGCACGCAGATCAACACCAAGGGCGGCATCGCCGAGAAGCTCAAGGAAGGCTTCATGAAGTACTGCCCGCGCCTGCGTCGCCACACGCTGCACAAGATCAAGCGCAAGTAATCCGCGCATCGCCCGCATGGTTCGGCTCCGCGCCCCGTCGGGGTTCTGCGCGGCCGGCGTGTCGGCGATCGTCGGACGTCGGAACAACGTACGCCGGTAGCTCAATTGGTAGAGCAGCGGATTCCAAATCCGCAGGTTGCGGGTTCGATTCCCTCCCGGCGTGTTGAAGGTTTCTGAATCCGGGGCTCTCGATCCGGGTCTTTCGGTGTGGTGGCCGCCGCCTCCCGGGGGCCATCCGGATCACGGCCTTCATCACCGCCCCCGCCCCATCGGCCCTCGGGGTGCTCCGGGCACCGCGACGACAACGGGGCACTTACTGGAACGTTCATGGCACTGGGCATTTACAAGTACGGTCAGGGTTACTGGGTCCGTGTGCTCACGGCATCGCTCATCGGCATCGCGGCGCTGGCCGCGGGTCTGTGGTCGATGAAGCAGACGACCCTGGCGATCGACGCGTTTGTTCCCAAGTCCGTGCTGAGCGTGACGCTGGAACTCGACCCCACCGCGACGGAGGTTGCCGGCGGTACGAGCGTGATCCTGCTGGGCACACCGCGCGCCGGCGAGGCCGCGGCACAGGTCGGCACCGCGACACTGCTGGACACCGTCCGCCCCGGCGAGCGCAGCGGGCGGCTGGGCTCGATTACCTACGCCGGCACCAACACGCAGGCGGAGATCGCCAGCATCACGCTGAGCGACGGCAAGCCGCTCGGCAACGTGCTGCAGCGCAACGCGCAGACCGCGGTCGAGCCTATTTATGTGCAGGGCGCGGTGCTGTCGTTGTTCGTGATCATCGGCACGGTGCTGGCGTACTGGCTCGTGGCGGTCAAGCCCGGATCGGTCGAGTTCCTGATCAACACCGACTACGAGATGAAGAAGGTCAATTGGTCGACGCGACGCGAGATCCGCGGCAGCACGGTGGTGGTGGTGCTCGCGTTCTTTGCCATCGGCGCGGCACTGTTCCTGTTTGACATCATCTTCCAGAGTTTCTTCCGGCTCATCAACGTGATGCCGAGCTGATGCGGCCCGGTGCGCCACCGGCGCACGAGCGTGCCGCGACGCACCGCCGCGGGGATCGATCCGCAGACGACCAGAACGAGGCCAACGGGCCCGAGGACCACATGAGCGAGCAGCAGAACACCAACGCGGGCACGACCACCAACAGCGCGGCGGCCGATGCCGCCGCGGCGACGCCGGCCTCGCCCATGGCCAAGGCCATGAGCAACGCGTACGCGTCGACCAGCGACCCGATGACCAAGGAAGGGATGAGCTGGTGCGTGCTGCGTGTGGCCAGCAACAAGGAAACCAGCGTGCGCGACACGCTGCTGCGCAAGGTGCAGATCGAGAAGATGGAACACCTTGTCTCGCGCATCCTTGTGCCCACCGAAAAGACCAAGACCATCAAGGGCGGCAAGCAGAAGGTCACCGAGACCAAGCTGTACCCCGGGTACGTCTTTGTCGAGATGAAGCTCGAGGACGACAAGCGCATCCCGCAGGACGTGTTCTTCCTCATCAAGGAGACCACGGGCGTGGGCGACTTCGTCGGGACAAAGGGCTTCCCGACCCCCATGAAGCCCGTCGAGATCGAGAAGATGCTCGCGGCCAGCCTCCGTGTTGATGAGCAGCCCCAGATCAAGCTCGTCTTCGAGAAGGGCGAGGCGGTCACGATCAAGGAAGGCCCGTTCCAGGGCTACGAGGGCACCGTCGACGAGCTCATCCCCGAGAAGGGCCTCGTTCGCGTTCTGGTGACCATCTTCGGTCGCCAGGCCCCGGTCGAACTCGAAGAGTGGCAGATCGGCAAGACCGACGAGCAGTAATCGCGCGTGCCGAGCGGTCCGTGCCCTTCATCCAGTGCCGAGCGCGGCGTGAGCGACGGCGTGGTTTCGCGCCAGCCGCGATGTCGCATGTCCGCGAAGCTAAACAACCCTCATCGATGACCGCGGCCGTGCATTCGCGCTCGCTCAGACCGGGCAGCCGGCAAAGAACACGGCGAAGAACGCGCTGAAGTCCCCGTTGTCGATGGTGCCGTCCGGGCCGCCGCCCTGATCGATCGTCAGGCCATCGGTGTCAGCGATGTCCGCGGCGATGCGCGAAGGGTCTTCACTCGCGGCAAAGAACGCACCGAAGAACGCGGTGAAGTCGCCGTTGTCGATCGCCCCATCGGGCCCGCCGCCCGCCTGCGAGGTCAGCCCATCGGTGTTGGCGATGTCCGCTGGCGAGCACGCGCCGGTGCACGCTGCCGGGGTGAATCGGAGCATCGCCAGCGTGGTGGTGACCGTGCCGCAGGGGTTCGTCACCGTGCCGCCGAAGTTGATGTCCCGCGGCGGGAGCCCGACGCCCGCGACGATGTCCGAGATGTGCAGCGTGTTTGTCGCCGCACCCGAGATGATCATTGAAGTGCCCGAAAGCGGGTCGACAAACGGGCCGTCGCTGAGCGGCACGAGCTCGCCGGTCGTCGGCGAGATCTCAACCACCCATCGATACTCGAGATTCACCTGCCCGCCGCCCGGTGCCTCGGCATCGAACGTGAAGGCGACGACGCCGGGTGACGTCGGGCATGCGGCGCGACCGATCGGGTCGGAGATGATCCGCGGCGTGCTCGGGCACGGAATGTTGCGGATGAGAAACGCACGCGAGAGGCCCAGAAGTGAGCCGGTGGCGACGATCGCCGAGCCGTCCTGGCTGATGTCGGTCGCGGAGATGAGTGTGTATCCGCCGAGCGATGCGCCGAGAGCCGTGAGGTAGTTTGTCAGGTCGACAGTCCCGACACTTGTGTTCCAGAGCATCGCTCGGCTGTTGTTCACGGCGATGGAGTACGAGCCGACCGCGGCTTTGCCGTCGCCGTTGACGGCATCGGCCGATGAATCGAGGCCGCCCGCGGGCACTCCAAGGTTCACCATGCCGCCGGCGCTGGTCCAGCGGAACGCGCGTTGGCCCGAGCCGATCCACGTACTGGAGCCGACGATGGTGGTGTTGTCGGTGCTGCAGTCGCTACCGCGAGCGTTGGTGCCGCCGGGAAGCGCGCCGAGATCCTGAACGACGGTCCCTGCGCTGAGCCATCGAACAGCGCGAATGCCGGCGCCGGACCAGCCGCTGGTGCCGACGATGATCGAGCCGTCGGGGCTGATGCCGAAGGCATGTTGCCGATGCTCAGTCCGCCGGGCAGAGCGGGGAGCAGTTGCAGACCCGCGCCGGCCCATCGGAGCGCGGCCTGACCGCCGAAGCCGTTGTTGTTGCTCCAGCCAACGACGATGTTGCCGTTCGCGGAGATGCCGCGGGCAAGGCCGACGGTGCTCGATGGCCAGATGCCCAGGTTCTGCATTCCTCCGGCACTGGTCCAGCGAAAGAGCGAGTTGCCGCCGTTGCCCGCAACGGCGTTGCCGGTGGCGGAAATCGAGTTTGCGGCCGTCCACGGGCTGCCCAACGGAGGCGGGCCAAGGTCGGTCATGCCGCCGGAAAGCGTCCAGCGGAACGACCGGCTGAAGCTCGTGGCCGTGTTGGCCGAACCGGAGACGGTCCAGCCGTCGGGTGTCAGTCCGCCCGCGCGCGACTCGGTGCCCGTGGGCAGCAGCCCGAGGTTGTAGACCGTCGGCGCGGCGATGGCCGGCACGCAAACAAACACGCCCGCGGTGACCAGCGCGGGCAGTGTCATCGAGCGGCAGCGGGTACCGGCGAGCGCAAACAGAGTTCGAGTTGAGCGGAGCATGGCAATCCCTTCTTGGCGTCACTGCGGGCGGCCCGGCGGCGTGACGATGAGCATGTGTCTCTCCAAGAGATGCTCGCTCTGGGGGCAGATCTTTCAGGACGGGTGGCCTCGGAGAGGCGCGGGGCCACTTTTCGGACGTTCTGAGGGCCGACACTGTTGATTTTTGGCATATGTTTGTGCCATTTTGTGACGATTGTGCCGTCTAAACGGTGGCACTCGCCCGATTGTGGGCTATTTTTGACGTGCCGTCGGGATCGCTCCCGGTGGCGGTGTCGGGCCTCGAAAGGGGCAATAGCGCGGGAAGAAGGAGCAGCACCATGGCCTATGGGCACGTGGCGCGTCCTCGGCCAATGCCGAGGAACGCGGGATGGGTGTATGAGGATGAAGCCGACGGAGAGTCGACGCAGGCGGCCCAGGGTGCCGGTGCGTGGACGCAGGATCCGTGGGCAACGATGGGGTGCATGGGCGGCATGATGGGCCTGATCACGCTGTGCGTGATGCTCGTCGCCCGCGGGGTGCAAGAGATGATGGGCTCTGGCCACTACGCTCGTTCATGAGCGAGGTGTATCTCAACGGTCGGTTTCTCGATGAGCGTGAAGCCACGCTGAGCGTCGCCGATGCGGGCCTGCAGCACGGCGTGGGCGTGTTCGAGACGCTGCTTGGCGGGTGCGGGGATGCGGGCAACGGCGAGCAAGGCTGGGCGATGTTGCTGGATGAGCATGTCCAGCGGCTGGCGATGGCCGCGCACACGCTGGGCCTGGCAACGCTGAGCGATGACGGCATGAGCCTGGGCGGGATGCAGCTTTCGGGACTATCGCAGGCGATCCGCGAGACCGCGAGGCGGAGCGGTCTGACGCGTTGCCGGCTGCGGCTGACATTGACCGGCGGAGAGGTGAACCTGCTCCGACGAGCGCAGGGAGTCCAGAGCGGGAGCCAGGGCGCGGCGTCGGGTGCGGGCGCTTTCGCCGGTACGGTGCTGATCGTGGCGAGCCCGGCGACGCAGTACCCGCAATCCGCACGCGAACAGGGCATTCTGGCGACGCTGGCCGACACGCGCGTCAGCCCGCTGGACATCATGGCGGGGCACAAGACACTGAACTACTGGTGGCGCCTGCGCGAACTTGGGCTCGCGGCGGGAAAGGGCGCGGGCGAAGCGCTGGTCTTCAGCGTGAGCAATCACCTCTCGGGCGGCTGCGTGAGCAACGCGATCCTTATCCGCAAGGGCGAGGCGCTCACGCCGATCGCGCGGGGCGAAGAGGGCCGCGTGGATGAGCAGGGGTTGATGACGCAGCACGCGCCGGGCGATGCGCCGGCGGATGAGGCGCTGCGAGCCGAGGCCGTCGCCGCGGCGAGCGCGACGCAGACAACCCGAAGGCCGGGGGTGTACCTGCCGAGCCCGACACTCTCGGGCATCACGCGCGCATGGGCGATTCAGGAACTCGCGGGCATGGGCGTGCTCACGCGCCGGCGCATGGTGACGATCTCGGATGTGCTCGAGGCCGATGAGGTGATGCTGACCAATTCGAGCTGGGGCGTGCTGGGCGTGTCGCGTGTCGAGGGCGCGACCATCGGTGCGGGTGCGGCGGGCAGCATCACGCGAGAGTTAACCGCACGCTGGGAGCGCGCGGTGGATCTGGGAAAACTCGGCGGGATCTAGCGCAAGCGAACCCGCAGCGACCCGGCGACGCTTCGGCAAGCGGACCATGGGGATGTCGGACGACGATCTCAGACCCCCAGAGACACGCCCACGGGCTGCGGGCGGACCTGATGCGTGGGGGCGATGGAGACACCCAACGGCACGCGCTTGCCGCCGGCGGGGGGCAGGCCTTCTTCGTCGATGTGCTTCTGGATGGCCATGATGCCCTCGAGCAACTGCTCGGGACGGGGGGGGCAGCCGGGGACATAGACATCGACGGGGATGAACTGGTCAACGCCCTGCACGACGGCGTACGTGTCGAACACGCCGCCGGTGCTCGCGCACGCGCCCATGCTGATGACCCACTTGGGCTCGCTCATCTGCAGGTAGATGCGCTGCAGAACGGGCATCATCTTGGTGCTCACGCGGCCGGCGACGATCATCAGGTCGCTCTGGCGCGGGCTGAATCGCACGGCCTCGCATCCGAAGCGGGCCATGTCGTACCGCGAGCAGGCGGTGGCCATGAGTTCGATCCCGCAGCAGGCGGTCGCGAACGGCATCGGCCAGAGGCTCGAGCGGCGGGCCCAGTTGATCACCCGGCGCAACTGCGTGGTCACGAACGTATCGGGCGGAAGAGCGGCTTCAAGACCCATGGTCGGCTTCCCTGCGGGGCATGGCCCCTGCTGCATTCATCGGCGATGATCCGCACCCGCGTGACGCCGTCCAACACGGGCCATGCGGGGGTTGGTGGGCAGGACTCGCCGCTGGAGACTGTAGTCGGCACGCGGCGGGCGGACCTGAAGACAGCCCGGCGTGCCGCGGTTATTCGGACTTTGTCCGGACTCCCGGCGCGCGTTACGGGCGGTCGCGGAAGATCTGGCGATCGATCCACCAGTCGGACTGATACGGCTCCTGGATCGTGTCGCGCGATGAATTGATGCCGGTCGAGCGGATCGTGCGCTCATAGCACCCGGCCGACGCCGATGCGAGCGCGGCGAGCACCATCATCGCCGCCAGCGAGAGCGGCGAGCGAGCCCCGTATCGGGCACTCGTGTTCGGGCGGGATGATCGGGCGATGGTCGACTGGGACATGGCGCGGCTCCTGCGGCGGGATCAAACGAGGTCAGATGATAGTGCCAAAGCCCCCATCAGCGATCGGCATCAGCGGTCGGCGATGAGATCGGCGAGCGTTCGCGTCCCGAGCGAAGCGAGGGCGGCACGACGCATGGTGACCAGCGCGTCGCCTTCGCTGCTGGAGCCCGGGACCGGCGTCTGCATGAGCGCATGGCCGACTTCGAGCAGTTCGCGGAGCGAGACGTCCGATGGTGGGCGGGCCAGGGCGTACCGCGGTTCGCGCCCGGGCTGGCTGACGGTGTGCAGCACGCCGCGATCCTGAAGTCTGCGAGCGATCTGTCGGCAGACGACCACATCCAGCCCGGTGCGCTGGGCGATGGCGTCGGCGTCGAGGGCCTTGCCCCTGGCAAAGGCCCGCGCCACGGCCGCGGCGACGGAGATGGCGCTGGACGCATCGGCCGAAACGGGTGCAAGGGACCTCGCCCCGCCCAACGCCGCGACGGCGCGGACGAGCGCGCCGCTGCGCAGGGCTCCGTGCTGGATCAGCGCGGTAGTGCGCACACCGACGAGCACGATGACCCACGTGACGTAGATCCACATCAGAAAGATCGGCAGCAGCGCGAGCGACCCGTACAGAGTCTTGAAGCCGGCATGGGCGAGATAGAGGCTGAAGCCATACTTGGCCAGTTCCAGCAGCATGCCGCCGACGAGCGCGCCGTAAAACGCGGGCAGTGGCTTGACCCGTGTGTTGGGCAGCGTGAGGTACAGGACCCAGAGAAGGCCGCCGGTGACCAGCACGGTGGTCGCGTACCCGGCGAGAACGACCAGACCGCTGGCCAGGCCGATGCTGCCGCCGCTGACGCCGTCAACGATCTGGCCTCCCTGTTCGGCGAGGCTCTGGGCGAGCCTGCGGAACTGCTCGCCGATCATGAAGCTCGCGGCGACCAGCAACGGGCCGAGGGAGATCATGAGCCAGTACTGCATGAGTTGCTGGCGGAAGGGGCGGCCGCGCGAGACACCGAACAGGGCGTTGAAGGAGCGCTCCATTTCCATCATGAGGCTGATGGCGGCGTACGCGAGCGTTAGAACACTGACCAGGCCGATGCCGGTGAAACTGATGGTCCCGACCTTGCCGACGACGGTGTCGAGCCATGCCTGAAGGTCGAAGGAACTCTCGGCGGAGTTGGTGGCAAGAACCTGCGAAAGGCCGGTCTGATCGAGCACGCGGGCGAGGATGTCGCGGACGAGTGTGGCACGATCCTGAAAGAGGCCCAGGATCAGCATGCCGATGAACAGAAGGGGGATGAGCGAGAAGATGGTGCGGTACGCCAGTGCCGCGGCCATGATCGGCACGGTGTCGTGCCCCGCCCAGAGCAGGAGCGTCTGCACGATGCCCGGGCGCGACGCGACGGAGCGCTCATCGGCGCGAGCGGAGGCCGCGTCGGCCGCGTCGCCCGGGGGCGCTGCCCCGGCATCGGCGGACGGATCCACGACTCCGGCCGCGGGCTCGCCCGGCACCGGACCGCCCCGCGTGTTGGTGTCAATCGTCGTCAAGGGCTTCATCTCCGAAGTCATCATCGCGCGGCGTGCTTGCGCGCGGAGTCTGCTCGGCCGCGAGATCATCCGTCGCTTCGCCGGCGAGCGCACCCGCGTTGCTCTGGGCGCGCAGGCGCTCTCGCTCATCGGCACGCCGACGGGCGGGGGGCCGACCATCGAGCCCGACACTTCTGCGGAGCGCGCCGATCTCGCCCGGTCGCAGTTCTCGCCAGTCGCCCAGCGCGACTTCGCTGAGTTTCAGCGGGCCGAGGGCGACCTGAGACATCTTGACCACTCGGCAGCCGCAGCGCTGGAGCATGAGTTCCAGCTCCGCCAGTTTCGGATCAACCAGCGTGACATCGAGCACGGACTTTGCTCCGCCGACTCGCCCCGGCATCGCGCGGTTGGTCGCGCCGACAAGCCGGCGCGGGTCAACGCGGCGAGGACCGGGCCGGGGCGTGTTCGCGGCTGAAGACTGATCCTGCTGGGCGCGGTCGTCGGCATCGAACGCGTCGCTGCCCTGAGCGATGATCCCGCCGCGCTGCTGCTCGATGAGTTCGACCTGGACCGGCGGCACTTCCGACGCGTTGACGCGCTTTCGCTGGGCGGCGCGGCGCTGGGCGCGGTCGAGCATGACGCGAAGATCCTCGACGACCTTCGCATCGATCTGCCCGCGGACCCAGAGCCGATACGTCCGCAGCGTGCCGAAGCTCGGATGGGTCAGGCGGTGGGCCAGGTCGCCGTCGTTGGTCAGCAGCACGAGCCCGGTGGCGTGAAAGTCCAGGCGGCCGACCGGGAACACGCGGACCGATGGACCTTCGCCCTCGGCCGTGATCGCCGGGTGGCGGACCAGGTCCATGACCGTCGTGCGCTCGGGCGCATCGGCGGCCAGCGCGTCGTAATCGCGGATGGCGGTCATCACGCGCTCGGGCTTGTTGACCAGGATGTACATCAGCCGCGCGGGCCCGGCGAGCACAGGCCCGGAATCGCGGGCGCTCTTGCCGCGGCGAGCGCGCGCCAGCGAGAGCGTTCGCCCGTTGACCGCGATGCGGTCCTGACCCGGCACAACGAAGATCGGCAGGCTGGAGACAACCCGGCCGTTGATCTCGACCTTTCCGGTGAGGATCAATTGCTCGCACGCGCGGCGAGAGGCCACGCCGGCATCGGCGAGTACGCGCTGGAGCCGCTCGCGCCCGGGGCCGGGGGTCGTCAGCGCGGGGTCAACGTCGCCGGCGTGGAAGGGCGCGGCATCGCGCCGGGCGGCACTGAGTCTGCGCGCGCTGCCGCGGCTCTGAGCGGGGTTTGTGGCGGGGTTGGCCGGACGAGAACCGGAACGCGGTCCGGGCTCGCGATCCGCGGGCGCGGGGCCGGCCTGGGGGCGTGCGCTCGGGGCGGGCGAGCCCGCGTCCTGAGAGCCGCCGCGGCCCCGGTTGCGTCGAATCAGCGGTGTTTCGTCCATGAGACAAGCGTAGCGCCGGTGCGGGCGGGCCCCGTGCGGCCGCGGCTGCGATGGTGCGCGCTCAGGCGTCCTTGCGGCCGATCAGATCCATGAGCGGCGGCAAGCACGCGAAGGCATAGGGCAGTTTCGCGGACTCGTCCCACGACGCCAGCAGCGCGGCGCCGTCGCCGGTGGTCATCTGGCCCGAGGCGATCATGCCGGGCAGAAAACCCTCGATCATGCAACGCGGCCAGTGCCAGAGCGGCTCGCCCGGTCGGGCCAGTCGCTGGTGCGAGTCCAGATGCGCAATCGTCAGCCCGGCCTCCACGAGCATCCGCGGCAGTTGCTCGATGACATCCGGGTCGCGCTGCGCGCCGCGGAATGATGCATCCAGCGCGGTGTGGAACCGGTCCATCGCCTCGCTCCGCGGGACCATGGTCGTGCCCCGGCGCAGGTTGACAAAGTCCTGAATCACCAGCTGGCCGCCCGGCTTGAGCATCTTGCGGGCACCGTCGATGATCGCTCGCGGGCGCGGCGGGTAGGCAAAGAGCCAACGCGCAAAGACGACATCCACCTTGCCCTCGTGGTGCGCCAGCACGCCGGCAAGATCCTGCGCATCGCCCAGCACGCGCTCGACGTGCTCGAGCCTGCGGGCGCTGGCCTGCTCGCCGAGCTGCTTGAGAAAGTTCGGGTTCTCGTCCAGCGCGATAACCAGGCCCTCGGGGCCGACGATCTGCGCAAGATCCATCGTCGCGTGCCCCGGGCCGCAGCCAAGGTCCAGGACAACGTCGCCCGGGTGAACACCCGCGCGCTCCCAGAGCAGGTGGGCCGACGCGGCCCACAAGCGATGCTCGAGCCCGAGACGAACGGACTCGTCCGCCGCGGCCTTCGCGACAGCCTGCGCAACCGACGGACGCACCGTCTGCCCGCCCGCGGCCGGTTCACTGCTCTTTCGTGCTCGGATCGTTGCGGTCATGATGTTCTCTACTGTAGCGTTCGACGCTGGGCTCCACGCAGTTCCCGGTCCGGCCACATTCGTCTTGTCGTAACCTTTGCTTGGTCGGATGCACGATCTTCGGCAGTCGCACACTTCTTCTTCTAGTCTTTCGGCATCCTGACCGATCTACACCATGGATCCTGAAGGTCCGACAACTCCCCGAACCGATCCAGACCACACCACCGGCACCCGCCAACCGACAAAACGCCCCACATGCCACGCGAAATCCCCATCGGCAATGGCGACCTTCTGGTCACCTTCGACGCGCTCTACCGCGTTCGGGACATCTACTGGCCGTACGTCGGCAAGTTCAACCACACCGCGGGCCATGTCCAGCGCTTCGGGGTCTGGTGCGACGGCACGCTCGCGTGGATGGAAGACCCGGGCTGGAGGCGCACGCTCCGCTATCGACCCGGCACGCTCGTCACCGATGTCACGCTCACCCACGACGGCCTCGGGCTCGAGCTGCGCTGCGCCGACGCGATCGACTTCCACGAGCCCGTCTGGCTGCGACGCACGATCGTTCGCGACCTGCGCGGGCACGGCGAGCGCGACGTTCGGCTCTTCTGGCACCTGGACCTGTCGATCCAGGAGAATCCCGTCGGCGACACCGCCAACTACGACCCCGACACGGCCGGGCTTGTTCTGTACAAGGGCGAGTTCTACTTCCTGGCCAACGCCTGCGACGACCAGCGCTGCGGGATCGATCACTGGTCCATCGGCACCAAGCGCATCAACAACGCCGAGGGCACCTGGCGCGACGCCGAGGACGGGCAACTCGGGCGCAACGCCATCAGCCAGGGCTCGGTCGACGCGACCATCGGATTCAACCTCAAGGTCCCCGCGGGCGCATCAACGGCGGTCGATACATGGCTCGCCTGCGGGCACAGGTACGAGGATGTCGAGCGGCTCAACCGGCTCATCCGCGAGCGCACCCCCGAGAAGTTCATCTCGCGCACCGACGCGTACTGGAAGCTGTGGGTGCGCAAGGAGAATCTTGATCTCTCGCCGCTGCCGGCCCGTGTGCGCGAGTTGTACGAGCGCTCGCAACTGGTGCTCCGCACGCAGGTGGACAACCGCGGCGCGATCATCGCGGCCAACGACACGGACATCACGCACTTTGCGGGCGATCACTACTCGTACTGCTGGCCGCGGGATGGTGCGCTGGTGGCGTACGCGCTCGTGCTGGCGGGACAGAGCGAACTCAGCCGCGCGTTCTTCAGGTTCTGCGCACAGTGCATCACGCCCAAGGGCTACCTGATGCACAAGTACACGCCGGATGGACGGATGGCCAGCAGTTGGCACCCGCGGCTGCTGGACGGACGCAAGGTGCTGCCCATTCAACAGGACGAGACGGCGCTGGTGGTCTGGGCGCTGCGCAAGCACTTCGAGACCTTCCGGGACGTCGAGTTCATCAAGCCGCTTTACAACCCGCTGGTGGTCAATGCCGCCAAGTGGATGGCCGAGTTCCGCGAGAAGCCCGACGACATGGCCCCGAACATGCGCACACGCACCGGCCTGCCCAAGCCCTCGTGGGACCTGTGGGAAGAGCGACGCGGCGTGCACCTGTTCACCGTCGCGTCGACGATCGCCGGGCTTCGCGCCGCAGCGGCGTTCGCGATGGACTTCGGCGACACCAAGCGTGCGGCGTACTGGCTCAAGGCCGCGCAGGAAATCGGCGAGGCCATGCACCGCGAAATGTGGAACCCCGATCGCAAGTGCTTCGCACGCATGGTCACGACCAGCGTCGGCAGCGACGGGCTCATTCACGGGTACTCGCAGGACATGACCCGCGACAGCGCCAACTACGCGCTCTTCGCCTTCGGCGCGCTCGATGCGCGCGACGAGCACGTCGAGGCGGAGATGGCCTCGCTCCGCGAGCGTCTGTGGCTCAAGACCGATGTGGGCGGGTGCGCCCGCTACGAGCGCGACTACTACCACGCCGTGGAGCGCGACGACATCGCCAACGTCCCGGGCAACCCGTGGCTGATCTGCACGCTCTGGCACGCCCAGCACGAGATCGCGCGGGCGACCACACTGGAGGAACTCGACCGCGCGCTGCCGTACATGGACTGGGCCGCCAAGCGCTCCAGCGCCTCGGGCGTGCTGGCCGAGCAGTTCCACCCGTATTCGGCCGACCCGATCAGCGTCAGCCCGCTGACCTGGAGCCACGCGACGGTGGTCATCGCGGTCGCGGAGTATCTGCGCAAGCGTGAACACCTTGTCGCCTCACGCTGAGGTGCATCAAACGCCGCCAGAACGGGCATACGCACAGAACCCGACCCGGCTCTATCTCGCCGCGGCCGCCGGAGGGCGCGAACCCCGATCGCTCCACCTCCATATGAATACAGGGCCGTTTGCGCGTTCTCGACGCGGGCGGCACATCGATCCGGGAGCATTCCATGCACACGCGCCATCACGCCGCCATCATTTCGCTCATCGCCGGCTTTGCGATCGGGGCCCTGACGACGCCGGGACTCGCCCAGGCCCTTGGCGGCGGCCGCGCTCTCGACGGCTCGCGACAGACCGGCGGCGGCCGCGCCCTGGATGCCAACAGCCGCCAGGGCGGCGACGGCACCAACGACCGCACCACTGATCTGGACTCCATGCGCCGGTTCAACGACGACGTGATCTCCGGCCGGGCCAGCGGCGGCAAGAGTTTCCGCGACTTTGTCGGCTATCGCGCCGCCGACGACTTCGGCGACCGCACCGCCAGCGACTCACTGTTCCGCTTTCAGCGCGACAGCGCCGCCAGCGGACTGGGGCCGACGGTCCGGTCCAGCGATGCGCTGCGTCTGCAGTTCGCGCTCTCGACCGGTCGCGCGGTCAACGACCTCAGCCCCGCGCTGAGCCTGGCCCTCACGCCGTCACGCTCCAGCAGCGCCGCGAGTGCATCGAGCCTGCGCTCGCTCCGATCGATCGCGGACTTTGAGACCGCGCAGCGTTCGCAGCCGACGATCGTCGCCGTCGACCGCAACGCCGCGCCTGGCACCCGGCGGCTGCTGACGGCCTCGCCCCTGCGCGGCGTCGCATCCACGATCACACCGACCGATCGCCTCTCGACGCGCGACCCCGCGAGCGATCGCCTCTCATCAACAACACCCGCTGGCTCACGAGAGGCACCGGAGCGCACCAGTTCCGCGTTGAACTACCGCGTGCCCTCGACGAGCACGTCCTACGCCAGCGCGGTCGAGCCCATCCGCAGCAGCCTTGAGGCACGACGCTTCTCCGTCGCCGTCGGCGCACCCGCGGGAGCGCCCGCGGCGGGCCCCGCAGGAGCAGCGGATGACCGCGCCGGCGTGCCCGCAACCGGTGACAACCGCCGGACCGACCCGGATGCGCGACCGCGCATCGGATCGCCGGAAGAAGAGCGCATTTGGCGCGAAGAACTCGCGCGGCTGCGCGAGCGGTTGGCCCGCGATCAGACGGACGAACTCTCGCCGCGCCAGCAGTGCGACGCTGCGCGACTGCCGTGGCGTGAGGCTCTGGCCCGTGCGAACACGCCCGCAACGCCCGACGCGGGAGCCCGGCTGTCCGAGGCCGAGCGCGAGTCGCCCGGGACCAGCGCCGTCGACCGCGCCCGCGAGCGTGCGGCGGCCGCGCGACGCGAGAACTCGCTCACGCCGCCGATCCTCAGCGCCGCCGCGATCGCCGACAGCGAGTCGCTGATGAAGGCTCTTGAAGAAGCGGTGGCCCGTGGCCCGCGCCTCGATCGCCTGCTGCCGCCGGGCATCAGCGATCAGGAGGCGTTCGTGCGGCTGACATCCATGGGCCAGGCGGACCTTGCACAGCAGCGCTACTTCGATGCGGAGGGATCGTTCTCCCGGGCGCTCGGGCTTGAGGGTGTCGAGCCCGGCGCGATGGCCATGGCCCGCGTTGGTCTGTCGCACGCGCAACTGGGTGCGGAGCTGTTCCTTAGTGCCGCGGGCAACATCGAAACGCTGCTGCGCGAGCACCCGGAACTCGCGGGCACGCGGTACTCGCCCGAGGCTTTCGTGCCGCCCGCGCGCGCGAGCGAACTTGCCGCAACGCTCGCTCGCGAGATCCGCATGGGCGTGGCCTCGCGCCAGGCGGGCCTGCTGTTGGCGTATATCGGTTTCCAGAGCGGCAACGCCGAGTGGCGCACCGCGGGGCTCTCGGCGATGGCCGATGCGACCGACCCGAGACGAACGCAGGACGCGGCGCTGTACGAACTGGTCCGCCGCATCTGGTCCGCCGGTGGTGAAGCACCCGCCGCCACCACGCCCCCCACCGCACCGGCCGCACCCGCCGCACCCGCGAACCCTTGAAGATCTCCACGTGAAGCGACGCGTTCATCCGCTCCCGCGATTGCTCGCACGCGTCGGGCGACGCGGCGGGCGTCTCTCGCGCGTGCTGGGCGTGGTCCACTGGCGATCGCTCGTCCGCCTGGCACGCCTTCGGCTCAACACCACCAGACGCCGCGTTGCCGCGGCCATGATCACGCTGGCGGGCATCACCGCGCTGGTCATCATGGTCGGGCTCTGGCTCGGCGGCCGCGTGCCGTCATGGTGGAGGCCGATCTCGCCCGCGGACCCGTCGCTGATGGCCACCGCCGATGCGGTCGAGAACGGCATAACGACGCTGATCAATCAGATGCGGCCCGGTGACTCCCCCATGCTGCGCTCGCAGCCCTGGAGCATGACACTGGATGATGACTCCGCGACCGCGTGGCTGGCGACCAAGTTGCCGCGCTGGGTCCTTTCGCGCGCTGACATCGGTCGATGGCCGCCGCAGGTTCGCCTGGTACAGGCTCGGTTTACCCCCGGGCGGATCATCCTCGCGGCGCGGGTTGTGCAGGGCGCACACGACGACGTGCTGTCGATCGCGCTGGCCCCGCGCATCGGCGACGATGGCTCCTTGTGGCTCGAGGCAACGAGCGTGGCCATCGGCTCGCTGCCGATGCCCGCGGGGCTCGTGCTCACCGCGGGCGCGAGCGACGAATCGCCGGGGTTCTTCGATGCGCGCCGGGCCGTGCCCGATGAACTGCGCTCGCGCCGCGAAACGGCGCCGATCATCGCCGCGCTCCGGGGCGAGCGCCCCTTGACGGTGCTCGCGCCGCTCCGCCTGCCCGACGGACGGAAGGTCCGGATCGTGCACCTTCAGCCGATGGAGGGCCGGCTGGTGATCACCTGCACGACGACCGACCCGGACCGCTGAGCATCACTCTGCGCGCCGCGATGCACGCCACCCGTCCATCGCGGCGCTCACCGCGACGATGGTCATCTCCTCGCGCCAGCGCTGCTCGGCGCTGCCGATGTGCGGCGTCATGACGACGTTGTCCAGCCCCGGCAAGTCCGGATGAACCCGCGGCTCGTGCTCGAACACGTCAAGGCCGGCCCCCCAGATGCGCCGCTCACACAGGATCTTCGCAAGCGCCGCCTCGTCGATGACCGCTCCGCGCGCGGTGTTGACGATGATCGCGTCGGGCTTGAGCAGCGAAAGCCGGCGCGCGTCGATCATGCCGCGGGTCTCGGGCGTCAGCGGCGTGTGAATGCTGACGACATCCGCGCTGGCGAGCCCCGCGTCGAGCTCCACCCGGCGCGCCGCCAGCGGAGCGATCTCGAAGGCGAGCTTGCGTGATCGCGACACGTACGCGATGCGCATGCCGAACGCCAGGGCCCGCTGCGCCACCGCGTACCCGATGCGCCCCGCGCCGACGATGAGCAGCTCGCGCCCGCAAAGATCCATGCCCATCCAGCCGGTGGGAAATGTGTTGCCCTCGCGCGAGAATCGCCCGGTTCGCACGTACGCATCGGCCTGGACGATCCGCCGGGCGCACGCGAGGATCAGTCCCATCGCGAGATTGGCTGTGCCCTCGGTCACGACATCCGGGGTGCTTCGTACAACGATCCCGCGACGTTCGCACGCTGCAAAGTCGATGTTGTCCGTACCGACCGCGAAGTTGCACACGCAGCGCAGACTCGGGCCCGCGGCGTCGAGAAACTCATCGTCGACACGATCCGTGAACATGGTCACGATCGCATCGGCCCCGCGCACGAACGAGAGCAGATCCGCCCGCGCCATGGGCGACAGCCCTGACGACATTCTCACACGCACCGACCGGCCATCGGGCGACGCAGCATCCGGCGCGACACCCACCGCGCGCCCGCGCACGGGCACCACTCCCGTGATGGCCAGATCCAACGCCCGCTCGCTCATGCCCTGATCCTACTCGGTCACGCGACGCTGCTCGCGGTCGACCACGACGATGCGGCTGCCATCGGAGTCATCGCCACCGACAGGAACCCGCGCCTCGTCGAAGGACACGCGATACTCCGTCTGCCAAACCGGGTACCGCTCGCGCACCTCAAAGGCGCGAAAGTCCTGTTCCCGCAGGGAGTTGGTGCCGAAGACATACGTTGAGAGAGCCGCGACCCAGCGGCTGACACCATCTGCGCCGAACCCGAACCGCGTGGTCGGATGGTCTCGCTCCCGCGAGTGCTCGCGCACGATGGTCGATTCGTCGAGCACCCCAACCACGGGCGACTCGGGGAACCGCTCGTACCAGCATTCATCCGGCGAGCCCGATGGACCATCGCCGGGCGGCGCGGCCATCGAATACACACCGACATCCGCCCGAGCGCTTGCCAGCAGCGAGCGATGGATGTACACGCGGCTGACCAGTTGCCGCGTCGGCTGCACGATCCGCACCGCCGCCGACAGTCTCGCATCGCGGTGCGCCAATGGGTTCAGAGGCGTGTCACTCCGGAACATCACGGTCACGTCCAGCCCGCTGTGCCCGCGCACCGGTGAGCCGTCGGTGTCGGCCACCAGCAGAGTCCGGGCATGCCCGCTCGGCAGCTTCACGGTCCGCACCGCCGTGCTGCTGAAGCGCTCGATCAGCGCGTGCGTCGGCGCGTCCGTCGCCCGCGCCTCGCCGCGATTGGTCGGGTGCGTCTCGGGGCCCGAAAGAATGAACGGCACGATCGGTCGCGCCGTGCGCTGGCGATGGATCCCCCGAAGGCTCGAGATCACCGCCACCCGCACGCGGTCACGCTCGATCGGCGACGGCCACATCACCGCGACCGCCGCCTTGAGTTCGACCTCCTCGCCCGTCAGCCCTCGGCTCGCGCCGAAGAGCGCGCGCCGCTGCTCCTCGCTGCGCTTGCGCGCCAGGCTGTCTTCGCCCGGCCCCCCGGCCTGTTCGCCGCCGCCGACCGGTGTTCCCCGGGCTCGCATCGATGCGATCAGATCCACAAGACCGCGCTGGCTCACATCGTGCTGCTCGAGCACTTGGGCGAACTGATCCACCGCCGCACGCGCCGCCGCGACCACCTCCGCATCCACCCCGCGCGATTCGCATGTGCTCAGAAACTGACGCAGCGCCCGAACCCCGGGAAACCGGATGAATGCCGTTAGCCCGCCCTCGCTTAGCTGCACACCCTCGACCACACGTTGGCACGTGGCCTTGTGAACGCCAAGCCACCGGGCCATTCCGCTGATGCCGCGAGCCTCCGGCGGCATCGACGCGATCACTTTGCTGATGGTGGAGATCAGCCGATCACCAACTCGAGTGAGATGGACAAGCTCTTGTTCGCTCACTGCACGCTCGCCTTCTCGCCCCCAAATTCCCTCGCCTAAACCCCGAAGAAAATATCGCCCATCTTCACAAAGCGGCCACCAAACTCGCCGCCGACCTGCTCAAGCCGCTCTCAGAGGATGTAGTTTGACATCCGGGGATGATCTTTGCCTTCGGCTCGTTAGGCCAAAAATATGCCCGCACTGCGTGAAATTCCCAATCCTTGAGAACGATTCAAATTCCATCGTTCTAGGACGTCTGACCGGCAGCCATTCACCCAAAACCCTTGGGTTGACCCGTGACGTCTCTACGTGGTACAGCTCATCTGAGCCCGTTGAATCCGGCCGAGAACTCGAGGATCGCCCAAATTGACCGAACTTTCCCCGAGTTGGGGCCCGGAATTCGGCCCGTACGGCTCGGGAAACTGACTCATGACGCTGACCTCAGCATCGACGATTGTCATCTCTTTGTGCGGCATTGGTGCGCTCGACCGCGGCCCCGTGGTCCATGGCCTCAGAAGTACACAAGCGCCGGTCCGCCTCGTGTGGCGGATCGGCGCATGTGTGAGGGTGCATTCGGAGCGGTTCTTGATCGTGGCAACGACCGGGGATCTTCTTGAGAAGAATCAGTTCGGGCAGCCGTTGAAGAACACGGCGAAGAACGCCGTGAAGTCGCCGTTATCGACCTGCCCATCAGGGCCTCCGATTCCGGAGCCCCAGGGAATTCCGAGCTCGCCGTCGGTATCGGCGATATCCGCTTCGAGCGCGATCGGATTTCCGGGCTCAGCGAAAAAGGCGGTGAAGAAGACGGTGAAGTCCCCGTTGTCGACGCTCCCATCCGGATCGCTTCCGGGTTCGCCGTCGGTGTTCGCGATGTCGGCCGCCGAGCAGGCCAGGTGATCCGGGCCGAGATCGATGATGAACGGTCCGATTTCACCGGTCAGGTCGTTGGCATACTGACCGGTGAGATAGCGACCGTTGCTCGACATGCCTGCGCAGCTTGTCAGTCGCACGAACTGCGCATCGAGATCGAGACCGCGCGAGATGAGCCAGGTCGTGAGCTTGATGCCGCCGGACTGCGGCGTCCAGATGAACGCATCGCGATCGATCCCGAAGGAGTGCTGGCCGACGATTCGGTTTCCATCGTCCGTGATCGCGGCAGCGACGGGGTTCCGCCGGTTGTTCTGGGTCGGGTTCGCCGCGGTGAAGACCGCACCGAGATCCTCAACGCCTCTGGACGAACTCCAGCGATAGAGACGGGGTGAGCCGAGCGTTCCAGCAACCCACTGACCGCTCGGGCTGATCGCGTAGGCCTCGCCGACGATCGTCTGGCCCGGCTGATCGAGACGGATGAGCGTGCCGTTCGACCACACAAGCCCGCCGCGGCCACCCGGCCCCGTCCCGTTCTGATACCAGCCCGCGGCGGCGGTGCCGTCCCGGTTGAGCTGCCAGATCTTGTGGCTCTGGCTCTCCAGACCGGGCAGCTCGGGCAGGAACGTGTATCCCGAATCGGCTCGCCAGATCGCCGGTGATGTTCGACATGCGGCCCAGACCGCGACGGCGATTGCCTGACCGTCGTGGGAGATGTCATCAACGGATACGCCGTTTCGATCGCAGCGGATCGCCTCCGGTGGGCGGGGAATCGGCGTGTACGACCCCGTACCCAGCAGCGAAGGAATGGTGTAGAGCGCGGCCTGAGTCCATCCCGGCGAGTACTCCGGAAGCGGTCCGGAGTTGAACTCGCCCGCGAAGATCGAACCATCGGCGCTCATGCCCGAAAGGCCCCCGGTACCCTGGCCACCGGTGACGGTGAAGATCTGCGGTATTCCATCGCGGCGATAGATGAACCCGATGTCGCCGCTGACAAAGCCCATCGCCGTCGCGCCATCGTCGCTCACATCCAGACCAATCACTACGAGCGAGCTCGCCGCGGGCAGGTAGTTGATCGATGGAGGCGTCGCGGCCAGACCAGCCTTGGCAATCAGCAAGGCGACCCCGGCGGCAAGAACGGTTCCGGCGGAACGGGTTCGGAGCATGGAAGCGATCATCGCGGACTCTCCTGCTGCTGATGGTCGATCGTGCGTGCGGTGGGATCAACGTGCTCGGCAAGCGCGGGCGTTCGACGCGAATCGAAGCCCGCGAACACTTTGTGGTCGTGACGATCAGGCCCGACGGCGACGCGCCGCCAGACCGCCCGCAAGGCCAAAGAGAGCAACAGCACCGGGGCCGGGCACATTCGCCACGAACACTCCAGACGTGCCGTCGGTGAAGGTGAGGTTGAACACCACATCGCCGCGGTCGTTCAGCACGAGCCCGCGGCCATCTTCGCCGCCCGTCGGCTGATTGCCAACCGAAGCCCGTGAGAAGACGATGTCCTGCACGGTCCGCCAATCACCCGGGGCGACCTGGAAGAGAGAACCCTCGCGCGCGACCAGATGAAGTGCGCCCGTGGCGTCGGAGCAGAAGAGTCCTAGGTCGTTTGAGGTGGTCACCGCACCCGCGACGTTCAGCGTCGCCATGAACGCAACCTGACCGCGGGCATTGATCGCCCGCTGCGACGCGTTGAACGCGGCGAATGTTCCGCCGGTGCCGGGGGCGGCATCGCCGGTTACCGCGAGAACGCTGATGAGCCCGCTCGTATCGATGGTAAAGAGCGTCTGATGTCCCGCGCCGTTGGGCAGCGCTGTACCCGCGGCGTTGGTGTTGCCGGAAGATTGGGCGAGGATCGTCCCGAACTTGTTGATGGACACCGCGCCGAACGTGCTAAGCGAGGTATTGGCCCCGCCGAAGAACAGGTCTGATCGGCCGGGCACGCCGGTGCGCTCGCGCAGCGCGGTGACGACCGAGCCGCTGGCGTCGGAGCGGAAGATCGTGCTCTCGTTGATATTCGCGGTGATGCCGACGCCGCTGGTTGCCGACGTGAAGGCGACCTGCCCCGCGTTGTTCATCGCCGGAGAGAATGTGCCCGTGGATGCGAAGTTGACGCCCGGCAGATCGCTCACCGGCGCGCCGCTGAACGCGAGAACATCCACGGTCCCGCCCCGGGTGGTCACCAGACGGCGAGCGTTGGAGCCGGTCACGGCGGGCACGCCGGAACCGGTGCTGAAGTTGACGCTGGCGGCGAGGGCGCCGGAGTCGTTCAACGCCGGGTTGCCGTCAAAGCCGCTGATGACCGCATTGCCCGCCGCCGCGACGGCCTGCCCGGACTGGAGGGCCACGGTGAAACTGCCCGGAGTGCCGACAAAGTGCGCCTGCTGGCCGCCGGCCCATGTGCCGACAAAGCTCATGATGCCGCCCTGCGTCTGGAGCGGCGTGCTCGTTGCTCCGGACAAGTTGGTCTGGCCGTTGGGCAGCGCCCCAGCGGCATTCGATCGCGCCACGAACTCGAGCGCGCCGGCGGATGTGGAGCGGAACTGGCCGACGTCGTTGACGCCGAGCTGGCCACCCGGCGTGAACGTGTAGCTGAAGCCGACCTGGTTGGCGTTGCTCATCGTCAGGCCGAGGTACGCGTTCACGCCAAAGTTGGTGAGGCTCGGCGCCGGTGAGGCCGTTGTCGCACGGGCGATCACCTGATTCGTTCCGCCGATATTCCGCCACACTCCGGCACCCTGCGACGATGCGGCGACGAACGCGACATCACCGCTCTGATTCAACACCGAGGTACGAGCAAAGCCCGTGATGCCCGCCACCGGGGCCAGACCCGCGGCAGTAAACGTCGCGGAGCCGAGCCCGGGGCCGAGCGGCCCCGTCGTCCCCGGCAGCGCGATCGTCCGATAGGTCACGTCCGCCGATGCATGCCCCGCGGAAGCCACCAGCGCGAGCACCGCGGCAAGCGCCATGGTTCGCCCCGCGGTCTGACGGGACAGCGCACCGCGATCTGGATTGGCTCGAGTCTCGACGCCGCCGCGAACAGTGCCTGAGGGGTTCATTCGTCTCTCTCCTGAGTCCGACGTTTCCGCCGGGGTTGAGTGGCCAGTTCGGCATGGCAGAGAACGCGCGTGCGCTCTGGCTGCGGACCGAGCCACTGGAAAGATAACCCAGCCAATTGTCCGTGCAAGTGTTTGCAGAAACAATTTTCGTGAGTAGACTAGAAGATCGAGTCCTGGAGATATGCTTGTCGAGATAGAGGCCTCTGAGCCCCAAAACACGATGGCACCTTTACAGACCCCCCAATTTGAGGAACACCTCACGAGCGCGTTTCTGAATCTCAGCCGCGCGCTGGACGAGACGATTTCGGCGACCGGCGTACAGGCCGCGATGCCGCAAGATGTCGCTCGGCGGCTGAAGATCAGCCGAAACCTGACGTGGAAGGTGTCGAAGCTCGTCGGGGGAACCGACCCGTACACGGCGCTGCAGCACATGCCCGGCGAGGAGGGGATGGAGATTCTGCTCAAGGCCTCGGCGGCGGCGGGTGTTTCGGAGACCATGCTCGAGCAGGTGCGTCAGGCACAGCGGGCGCTGCGCGAAGTGATCGGGCTGCACGCCGGCGATCGCGCCACGTTCGACCTGATGCTCGACGGCATGGGCGGGGCCAACTCCGGCGAGCGGCTTGACGCGAGCCGGAAACTCGCCTTCCGCGGCAACTCCGGCATCTGGGGCATCCAGGCCCGGGCGAGGCTGAACACGTTTTTCCTAACGCCGAGCGCGTCCGATCCGGACATGCTCGAATACATGCTCGTCAGCGGCCTGCTGGATCTGCGGCGGTTGCGGGCGAATGTCTCCTGGCCGCTGTTCCGGCCGCGGTACTTCTCGACCGACGGCCTGCCCTGGACACGCGGCCCTTCGGCTGACGATCAGCGTGGCGAGCAGGCGGGGTCGCGCTTCAGCGACAAGGCCGGCCGATCGGCGATCGCGACGGATCTCAACCGTGGCTTCCAGATCCTGCCGGAGTTCTGCTCGCCCGATGATCCGCCGATCGCGATCCGGCATGATCAGTCCGGCATGGTCTGCATGCTGGAGGAAGGGCCGATCGGCAACGGCGGTGCGACGACGTGCTACTTCGGCGAACTGATCCGCAATGCTGCACCACGATTCGCGGTCGAGGGTTCGCGGTTTGCGGAGTTGTTCGCACAGATCATGCTGCCCGTTGAGACGCTGCAGATCGACCTGATCGTGCACAAGAGTTTCGAATGGGGCCTTCAGCCGCGGGTGGAGATGCGCGGCCGGATCGAGCTCGAGGGATTCCAGAACCCGCCGATTATTCCGATCGCCGATCAGCCGCATCGACTTGCGGGTCGGCCGCCGGTGTTGCAGACGCCGCTGACGGACCGGTACGAGGAGATCATCGCCAGCGTGATGGAGCGAGCGGGATGGGACCTGCGGGACTTCAACGCGGTCCGGCTGGTCGTGCCGTATCCGCCGATGCACACGATGACCGTGCTGCGGTGCCCGCTGCCGGAAAGGCCGACGTCGGCGTGAGGCCGCGGGCGCGTGCTCAAGGCAGGACACGAACGACGGTGCCGACCCGGACCGCGCGGGCAAGGCGGGCGGCATCCCAGTTGGTCAGGCGGAAGCAGCCGTGGCTGCCGGTTTTACCGATGTCCTGCGGTCGCACTGTTCCGTGAAGGCCGTAGCCGGGCAGGTCCAGCCCGATCCACGCCAGGCCAACGGGGTTGCGCGGGCCGGGGGCGATGCGCAGGCGGCGGTCGACGTTGGTCACTTCGGGCCACGAGGCGGGGTTGAAGGTGTAGTCGGGGTCGGTGGCGATGACGCTCACACGCAGCTCGCCCTCGGGGCGCTTCTCGACATCGCGCGCGATCGAGCAGTGCGTCAGGAAGACCAGCGCCCCGTTCGCATCGTGCCCCAGCACGAGCTTTTCGCTCAGGAGGATCTCTAGGGACGCGACACGGGGCAGCGCGGACTGACGATCAACGTCCCAACGAAACTCGGGAACATTCGGCAGCGTCACCTCATCGCCCGCGGCCAGCGCGGCCAGATCTACGCCCGGATTCAGCCACGCCAGAAGATCGCGACTGACCCAGCCGCGTTCACTCAGGAGATCGACGATGTCCTCGTATCCGGATTGCTCCAGAAGCGCCCGCTCGTTCCAGTCCTGCGGAATCGGTCCGGTGATCATGGCCATGTCACGCTCGGTGATGACGTAGCGCATGGTCCAGGCCCAGTCGGCCAGTTCCTCGCGGACGGTTCGTCTGGGCGATGCCTCATCGGCGGGCGGCTTGATGCCGACGGTCGCCAGCAGCTCCTGCGCTGTGACGCGATCGAGTTCGCCCGTGACCGTCAGGCCGCGGGCGAGTTGGAAGTGCTCGATCGCCAGTCGGGTCTTGCGGCCGGGCTTGGCGTCGATCAGCCCCGGAGAGAAGCCGGAGCGGGCCAGCAGCGTCTGCAGACGCGCGGCATGCTCGCGGTCATCGATCATCGCTGGTGCGACAGCCTGCTGCGAGCGCGGGGCGGGCTGCGCGACGGTGACGGGCGCCACCGTCAGCACCAGCGCGGCCATGAGGGCCGCGAGCGCCGCGCTTGCGCGGCGAACCGGCTCGGGATGACCGGCGGCGATGTCCATGCTGTCTTCTATCGGCGATCGGTCGTCTCGTCGCACACGCGAGCGAAGCAACGCCACGCGGCGGCCTCGTCGAGTGCTTCCTTCATCGCGATGGCTTCGTCCTGAGGCATTCCCGGGCGACGGCGGTGAACCGCGGCGAAGATCGAATCCTCGGGGTTTGCGCGGACGATCGGGGCATCGCTGCCGAAAACCAGCCCGGCTCGGCCATCCCGGCGCGTGCCGATGACGCCGGGCTCGAGCCCGCTGGCCAGCAGCGAGCGGAGGGGGAGCACGCGCTCGATGCGATGCGGCACGTATCGCCGCAGCGCCTCGATATCCGTAAGCAGGTGGCAGGGCTGGACGCTGGCGGTGACGCCCAGTTCCACGAATCGCGGCACATCGGCCGCGTCGAGAACTTCCAGGTGCTCGATGCGGAGCGTGCCGCGGGCCGGACGGACGCGCTGGGCGCTGTCCAGAACCATGCGCACCGCGCCGTCACCGATGGCGTGCACCGCCAGTTGGAGGTCGAGCGATTCGACGGTGCGCAGCGCCTCGTCGATGAAAACGGGCGCGACCATCGCGTGACCGCGGGGCATGTCGGGCCGCGGCTCGGCGTAGCGGTGGATCATCAGCGCGGTTCGGCTGCTGAGCGTGCCGTCGCTGAAGACCTTGCCGCCGGCAAGACGGACGCGCGTGCTCTCCCAGTGTTGCCGATGCTCGGCGACGGCTCGGACCTCCGCGACATTCGGATAGAGCGCCACGCGCATGCCCAGACGGCCCTCGCGGTCGAGCCGTCCGAGCATCGGGCCGAGCCACGCCTGGCTGTGCAGATCGTGGACCTCGGCAAATCCGAGCGAGCGGAGGTGCGCCAGCGCCAGGATGACGAGCCGCTCGCGCTCGCTCTCGACCGGCTCGGGCGCGGCCTTCCAAACGGCGTACGCCGCGTCCTCCAGCAGCACGCCCGTGGCCTGGCCTTGCGCATCGGTGCAGACAACGCCGTTGGTGCCGACGGCCACACCGGCGCGCACGCCCGCCGCGGCCATGGCCGCGCTGCTGGCCATGGCGCAGTGGTAGTCAAAGCTCATGATGACCACGCACGCGCCGGCGCACGCCGCGTCCAGTTCGGCGAGTGTCGGCCAGCGGCCCTGATCCCAAGACTCCACCCGCGCGCCGAAGAGCCGCACCCAGGCGCGACCATCCGAGGACGGCCGCGACGAGGCGGACGCGCGGCGGACCGCGTCGAGCGACTCGGCGACGGTGGCGCAGCGATCCAGCGGCGTGAGTTCCAGCGACTGTCCCAGCGCAAAGACGTGCGCGTGGGCCTCGACGAGATTCGCGGGCGGCGCGGCGCTCATGATGCCCACCACAGACGACGGACGCCGAGCCTGGCGCGGACATCGACACCGAGCGCATCGGCACCGACGGCAACGACACGCTCGCCCGGCTCGCCGATCTGCCGCGCGAGCGACTCGGGGTCGGCGTTGAGCGATCGCAGGCGGGCGAATTCGGCCTTGCCGTGGAGCGGATTGCGAAGGTCAACCTCATCGATATCCGCGACGTTCGTGCGCTGGCGGAGGCTCTCGATGCGTGCGAAGGCCCACGCGATACCGCCGGAGCCTTTGTGACCCGGCGCCGCCGCGGCGGGCGCGCCGTTATACGCGGACCAGCGGTCCATAAGGTCGCCGTGCTCGGCTTCATCGCATGCATCGATGCTCAGTTCGAGCCGGAGTGCATCCTCGTGCTCCTCGGGAACACAGAGCACGCCGCTGCCGCCATCGCGTGAGGGATCCAGATCCGAAACAGGGCAGACAAAGATGATGGCGGGTTCGACAGGGTGAATGACGAATCGAACGGGCGTGGCGCGTGTTCCGCCACCGAGATCATCGACGATGAGCGTGCCGACGCGATGGCTGAGCAGTTCGACGAGCAGGCACGCGTGCGGATCATCGGGCTCCGGGCGCGGGCCAAACGCCGCGAGGGTGCTGCCCGGCGCGGAGCCGGTCCCCGCGCCGGGAGATGCGCCCGATCTCGCGGGAGGCACTGGCGGAAGATCTGGAGAAGGAGTCGTGCCGCTCATCGTCCCATGGCCTCTCGCTTACGACGGATGAAGCCCAGATGGTGCTCGAGATGGTCAACGTACATGCGGACCATCTGGGCGAGGGTGACGGTGCCGCGCTGATTGTGCACGCCGGTGCGGGCGAAGGCGCTCTCGGGCAGGCGCGCGAGGATCTGGGCGGTGTGCTGGCGATTGAGCCGGAAGAGCTCGCAGGCGATGGCGATATCCAGCTCGTGATAGTGAAGTTCACGAACGAACGCCGACTCGTCGTAGGCGATGAGCAGCGGCTTGTCCTCCGAGGCGATCCGGCACATGCGGTGCGTCGCGGCCAGGTCCGAGTGCCAGAGATGCACGATGGTCTGCTGGATGCTCCAGGTCCCAAGGTCCGCCGCGGACGAGGCGAGCGCCGCGGGCCGGGGCGTGGGCAGGCGGAGCAGTTCCTCACGCGAGAGACCATCGATGGCCTTGTGCAACGCGTCGGCGCCCGCGAGATAACCGGCAAGGTCGGGGTTCATGCGAGGAGCGTATGTGGTTCTTGGGCGGCGGTGGACAGGTTCAGAAACGATTGACCGGGTCGATCAGGCGGACCGCCGACCGCGCTGCGCGGCTTGCCGCGGCGTGCGGGCGGACGTTCGGGCCGACTTTGGTCGGACTTTCGACTTCTTGCGCACCGAGACCTTCGCGCTCGTCCGGCTAGTTCGGCTAGCTCGGCGTCGGCTCCCGTTGAGCTTCTCGACTCGGTCCGCGGCGGCCTCCTCGCGTGCGATGATCTTCTCGATCTTCTTGTACGCCTCGTACTGAAGGATCGCGCGGCGGATCGCCCGCCGGATGGCGGTGTCGAGTTCCGTTCCGGAAGTCATGAGTCGTCCGATCTCTTCCGAAGTCAGCGCTCTATCGACGGGCTTGGACACAGAACCTCCTCCAGAGCGCACGGCGCTCCACAACCAACGAACCCTCCGGCGTGAGTTGAGCCACACGCACGTGAGAGTGGTTGGAGTTATCGAAGACCCCCCAAGTATCCGCCAATGGGGCGTACAGGGCCATGAAGTTCGCGGCCGACCGCCAGAATCGACGCTTAACGATGTCAGCGGGCACGTCGTGCCCACCGAGCGTGACACGCTGGGAAACGCGTTGAACAGCCAACCTGGGCGACCGCAACATCACATAGACGATGTGAACACGATACCCATCAGCAATGCGACCGCGCAGCCACGGCGCGAATGTCCTGCTCGAGAGCGTGCTCTCGAAGGCGAACGAAACCCTCTGCGTCGCGAGTTCATCAAGGCGGGAGAGCATGAGCCTTCCCGCGGCGAACGCTGCCCCGTCGGGCGCGAACCCGGCCAACCCCGCGGCGATCGAGTCGGCGTTGACGAACTCGGCAATTCTGAACACGCTCGGGAGCGTTTCCCGAGCGATGGTGGTCTTGCCCGCTCCGTTCGGGCCGGCGAACACCAGGATGCTCGGGCTCTCGCTCATTGCCCCCAGCCTTACTCCTCGCCCTGATCCAGCACCGCCATGAACGCCTCCTGCGGGATGTCCACGCGGCCGACGTTCTTCATCTTCTTCTTGCCTTCCTTCTGCTTCTCAAGGAGTTTGCGCTTGCGGCTCACGTCGCCGCCGTAGCACTTGGCCGTGACGTCCTTGCGGAAGGCCTTGATCGTTTCGCGGGCGATGATCTTCCCGCCGATGGCCGCCTGGAGCGGGATCTCGAACTGGTGGCGGTCGATCTGCTTGGCGAGTTTCTTCAGCAGCAGCCGGCCGCGGTACTCGGCGTTCTGGCGGTGGCAGATGAGGCTCAGGGCCTCGACCGGCTCGGCGTTGATGAGGATGTCGACCTTGACGAGATTCTCGGCGCGGAACTCGGCGATCTCGTAGTCCATCGTGCCGTAGCCGCTGGTGATGGCCTTGAGCTTGTCGTAGAAGTCGTAGATCAGTTCGGCCAGCGGAACCTCGAAGGTCACCATCTGGCGGTTCTCGCCCACGACCTGCTGGCTCTTGAACACGCCGCGGCGTTCGGTGCAGAGTTTGAGCACATCACCGATGTTCGTGTTGGGGCAGATGATCTCGACCTTGCAGATGGGCTCGAGGATCTCCTCGTACGTTCCGCCCTTGGGCAGCTCGGCGGGATTGTGCACATCCATGGTCGTGCCATCGTGCATCTTCACGCGATAGGTGACCGTTGGCGCGGTCTGGACGACCTGCGTGTTGAACTCCCGCTCCAGGCGCTCCTGGATGATCTCCATGTGCAGAAGGCCGAGAAAGCCGCAGCGGAACCCGAAGCCCAGCGCCTCGCTGTGAACCGGCACGAAGGTGAAGCTGCTGTCGTTGAGGCTGAGCTTCTCGATCGCCTCGCGCAGGTTCTCGAAGTCGCCACCCTTGGCGTCCTCGCTGGTGGCGGGGTAGAAGTCGCAGAAGACCATCTGCACCGGCGGCTTGTAGCCCTCGAGCGCTTCCTTGGCCGGGTCGTTCTCGAGCGTGATGGTGTCACCGATGCGGACATCGGCCAGCGAGCGGATGGCGGCGACGATATAGCACGCTTCGCCCACGCCGGCCTGACCCACGCGAACGGGCTTGGGCACGCGCTTGCCGATGTCGGTGATCTGGAAACTGCGACCGGTGCCCATCATGCGGATCTTGTCGCCGACCTTCAGGGCGGGGGCGTTCTCGGGACCGTCCATCACACGGGCGTACACGACCACGCCGCGGTAGTCGTCGTACTGCGCATCGAAGATCAGCGCGCGGGTCTGCTTCATGATGGGCTTGCGCGGGCCGGGGAACTTCTCGCAGATCGACGCGAGCAGTTCGGGGATGCCCTGGCCGGTCTTGGCCGAGACGAGGATGCAGTCCTCGGCGGGCAGGCCGAGAACCTGCTCGACCTCCATCGCGACCTCTTCGGCCCGGGCGCTGGGCAGGTCGATCTTGTTGATCACCGGGATGATCGTGAGATTCTCGTTGATGGCCAGATACGCGTTGACGACGGTCTGGGCCTGCACGCCTTGGGTCGCATCGACGACCAGGATCGCACCCTCGCACGCCTTGAGGGCGCGGCTGACTTCGTAGTTGAAGTCCACGTGGCCCGGCGTATCGATGAAGTTGAGCATGAACAGCGATGAGTCGTCGCGCTGGGTCAGGGCGGCCTCGCCCCCTTCGGGCGCGCCGGCGTCGTTCTCCTCGAGCCGGTCGGCCTTCTGGCCCATGACGTGGTGGTGCATCACGGTGACGGCGGAGGCCTTGATGGTGATGCCGCGCTCGCGCTCGATGTCCATGTCGTCGAGCAGCTGCGCGCGGGCCTCGCGTGCGGAAACGGCCTTGGTGGCCTGCATGAGCCGATCGGCCAGCGTGCTCTTGCCGTGATCGATGTGCGCGATGATCGAGAAGTTCCGGATCTGCATGGGTATTGACGCCGACAGTCGCGGGGATGGTCCGCCCGGGGTGGACGGGCGTATCCCGGCGGAGGATGGAGCGGTCGGGCAACGCCTGCGCTGGGCTCGACGGGCGGACCCGATCGAGCGCCGACGCCGGCCTCCCGACGCGCTGAAGGTGTACGCTCAAGTGTAGGAGCCCCGGGCGAGGGGCCCAAAAAAGCGGACGCCCCGGGGCAAACCGGGGCGTCCGAGAAACTCAACTCGATAGACCCATCAATCAGTTCGGATTGCAGGGGTTGGTGAAGAAGGCGGCGAAGAAGAGCGTGAAGTCGCCGTTGTCGATAGCGCCGTCCGGGGTCGGGTCGCCGTCGGTGTTGGCGATGTCGGCAACCAGGTCATTGGCGAAGAAGGCGGCGAAGAAGAGCGTGAAGTCACCGTTGTCCACGGCGCCGTCGGCACCCGGATCACCGTCGGTGTTGGCGATGTCGGCCGGGCCGCAGCCGGGCGTCGTGCTGCCAACGTCCAGGCGGACCCAGACGATGTCGTAGACGCCGGCCTTGGTCAGGGCGGCCGTCTGCGTTGCTGCCAGCGAATCGGTCACTCGCAGGGGAAGGGCGACGCCGACCGCCGTCGAGGTGTTCATGGAGATACCCGGGAACTGCGAGATTGAACCGGTACGCCACGAATCATCAAGAGGCGCGGTCTGGCTGTTGGTGGTGCGGAAGTTGGAGACGCCGATGAAGTAGGTGCCCGCGGCGAACTCGCGGGTCAGCGAGGCAGCCTGCGACGTGCCCGGAGCGGGCTCGTCCTCATTGACAAAGTCCGGGATCTCGTTGTAGTTGCTGTCCAGGACGATGATGCCCGTGTCGGTCGTCGCCGGCCGGGTCGTCAGGGTCACCGTGCCCGGCGCGACCGCGATGAAGGGCTCCTCGACGGTCACGGCCTCGGCCGAAAGCGTGATGGTATAGGGCGAGGTCGTCGCGGCGGTTCCGATCACGATGATGCGGATGCTCGTGGGCGCATTGCCCGAGGCGTACCACTGCAGCGTTCGCGGCAGAGCCGTCGAGGTGCTGGCCGTGAACACTTCATCAGCGCTACGAATGCCCGCAATCTGTGCGTCGCGAACAAGGAACATCGTCTGGCCGTCTGTCGGCGACGAGATCGTCGCGCGATACCGGAGCAGACCGTTGGGGGCGGGCAGGTTGATGCGGAAGCGATCGCTGCTCTGATCGGTGTCGCAGGTCGAGTCGGCATCACCGGTCGTCACGCCGATCACGCCGCCACCGGGGCCGACGTTCGCAACCGTCTCGTTGGCCGCGACGCTGTTGGGCTCGGCATTCTCGTTGACGAAGCCGACGGGAGCCGGGGGAAGAGTCGTGGACGGGGGCAAAGCTGTGAAGGAGGCCGAGAGCTGGACCAGATCATCCGGGGCTTCCGGGGCATCGGCGAGGAAGTAGTTGCCGATAACCACGAAGTACGTGGAGCCGGGGTTGAGCACGGCGGTGAGGCTGCTCTGCGAGGAGCCGGTGCCGCAACCCTCATCGTTGAACGCGACGAGGGTGAGCGGGCCGGAGCAGCCCGTGGGAGCCTCGACGACGCTCAGGACAGTGTCCAGAACCGTGGTGCCCGAGGCGGAGGAGCAGACCGAGAACGTCCACTCGCCGCACTCGGTCGGAACGACCTTGTAGAACACCGCGTTGCTGCCCTGAGGCAAGCCGAAGAACGCGTCGTCCGGGAAGAAGCCGCTCAGCGCCGGGTCGGCCTGAGCCAGGCTCACCGGAGCGGTCAGGTGCGGGAACGTCTCGGCGGAGATGTCGATCGCACCCTCGCACCGGGCGTTGGGCAGGTAGACGACCAGGTCAAAGTTGCTGGTGCTGGTACGAGCATCGCTCGAAGTGACGGTGAAGGGGATGCTGTAGGTGCCCGGGGCCGCGCCGGCGGGGATGGCCGTGGGCGGAGCGTTGAAGGTGAGGTTGTCGCCGGAGTCGGTCAGCGTGATCAGCGAGCCGCCGGTCAGGCTGCTGAAGTCGGCCGTCACCGTGTGACCGGTGGTCGCGGTGTTGGTGCCGGGGGTCACCGTCGCGTTGATGAGGACCGTGTCGCCGGCGAAGCCGCCGGAGGGATCGATCACGCCAGCGACCGTCGGGGGCGTCGGGACCACACTGGCCGCGACGTCAAACTGGACCAGAGACACCGCGAACGCGCCGGTCAACGGAACGGTCACGGAGACCGTCTGACCCAGCGACGCATTCTGGAGTTGGATCGTGTTGTTGATCGCGGTCGCCGTCGCACTGTTCGCCACGATGGCGTTCGGGAAATCCAATCGATTAGCCCCGAAGTCATCGTCCGTGGCCTTGGCCTGATCATTGGCCAAGTACCACCGGCTGTAGGCGAGGTAGTACGTGCCGGGGGTAAACGTCCGCGTAAACGCGGCGCTGAAATCATTGGTCGCCGGAACAGGGAATGGATCGTCATTGCCAAAGCCCGCGATGGCATTGAAGTTCGAGTCGTATACCCACATGGTGCTGTCGAAGTTCGCACCGGTGATGTCGCTGATGCGGATCGAACCCTCGGAGATCGAGGTCGGAGCGACAACCGGCGTCACTGCGGTCGGGGCAAGCAGTGTGGCCGTGTACGTGCCGGTGGTGGTCGCACCGCCGGTCACGCGAACGTAAAGCTCCTCGCCCTTACCGAAACCGATCCACTCGAGCGTGCGGGCGGGCAGAGAGCCCAGGGCCGCGGCCTGAGCGGTCTGGATCGTCAAGTCGGTGCCGACATTGATCGAGCCGGGAGTGCCGCCGGCACCGGTCTGAGACACACCGCGAACGGTGAACGCATAGCCCGCAGCCGGAGTCAACTGAAGGCGATTGCGATAGATGCCCGCGGCGGCGGCGGGCATCTTGATCCTGAAGTAGTCGGCGCTGGTGAGGCCCGTGACCGTCGTGCTCGCACCGGTCGAAACACCGGTGAACGCCGGCCCGGGGCCGGTCAGCGTGACGAGCGTCGCCGAGCCCTTGTTGTCATTCGGCTCGACTTCGGCCGTCTGCCCCATCGCGCTCAGCGGCGCGAACGCGGCGGCCATGACCGCCATCACTGTCAACTTGCGATCCCAATTCATGAAAACCTCCAGAAAAAACAGCATCGCGGGCAACGCCCGCTACACACCACACGAGTATGCGACCCACACACACCGATACGTTCCCGATCCATTGCCCAAGATTTCGGGTAAAGGATGAGAAGTGACCTGACAGCATACTCGTTGATACTCACTCTGCAAACGTTTCGTTCGGAAAACGTGACGGCAAATCGCCCAAACCCCCCAAATCACGCGAGTTCCCCGAGCGCTCAATCACTCGCACACGCGGGAAGTCCTGTAGTTCAAGCCCTTTCCTCCGCATCGCGCATCGTTCATCCTTCAGAACCTTGCTCAGCCGCACCCCTCGAAGAACCACACGAAGAACGCGCTGAAGTCGCCGTTATCAACAGTGCCATCGGGCCCACCGCCATCGCCGCGTGTCTGGCCATCGGTATCCGCAATGTCGGAGTTCATGCGAGTCGGGTCGCCTTCGTCGGCGAAGAACCCGATGAAAAACAGCGCGAAGTCGCCGTTGTCGACCCGGCCATCGGGCGGGACCTCGCCGTCGGTATTGGCGATGTCCGCGGGCGAGCAGCCCTCAGAGCCCGGGCCCCGCTCATCGACGCTCACGCGGACAAACGCAATCTCCTGCCCCGGCCCGAGCGTCAGCGCGAACCGATCAGTCGGGCGGTCGCCCACGCAGAGCACGACTTCAGCGGGGACTTGTGCCGCGTTCTGACGCGGGATGAGCAGCGCGCTGGAGAGGGCCATCGTGCCGTCGCGTCGCCCTTCATCAACCGCGGAGAGGTCGCCGTGGGCGAGCCCACCAAGGGCCACGGCGACGATGTACTGACCGACAGAAGCCTGTCGCTCGATCGCGCTGCGGCCATCAGTCGCGCCGATCGCGTCCTCGTTGGTCCAGCCCGTGATGAGCGTGCCGTCGGGATTCAGGACCGCGATAGCGGCATCAATGCCGCCGACCGCGCCTGCCGGCGCCTCGGTGCGAAGTCGCAGCGCCCCCGGCCCAACCGTCGGCCCATCGATCATCGTCACGGGGGCGATGTTCACACCGAAGCGATAAACCTCGTTGTCCACGCCGATCACAGCTCCCGGCCCGCCCGGCGGCCCGCTCACGGCGAGGTCCATCGCCGCGCCGGCGAACTGACCAAGGGTGTACCACACCACGCCGTCATTGGCGCTCTCGCCGAGCGTCGCGGGGTCTGTGCTCTGCTGGCCATCGACGCGGCGAGCGCCGAGAAGGCGGAGCACCTGCGGCCCGGTGCTCGTGCGCATCGCTCGCACGCGCGCGATCGGGGCCGCGACCTGAACCTGCACGCGGAATCGGTCGATCGTTGTCGGCCCCGCGCACGGGCCTTCATCACCACCGGTGGTGCGACCGATGACCCCTGCTCCATCGAACAGCAGCACGCTGTTGGCGTTCCACGATTGGCCGTTGGGCTCCCACTCGCTCCAATCTCCGGGCGGCGGCTCGGGCAACTCCTGCGGCGACCCGTCGGCGGCAAAGTCGAGTCGCACGGAGACCGCGGACGCGTTCGCCGGTGTGGGGCTGCCTTCAGGCACGAACGCAACGATGCTGTACTCGCGCCCGGGCTCAAAGGCGACGCGCACGGTGCCATGACCGGCGCACGAACTGTCCGAAGAGTCGCGCGATGGGTCGAACTGCGCGATCAATCTCCCGGCGGAGGAGCAGCCCGGCACGTGCTCGAGCACGCGCAGGCCCACCGCGGCCAGTTGCGTGCTCGTCAGACTCGGGCAAGTGCGGAGGGTCCATGTGCCGCAGGCGTTGGCGATGATCCGCTGCCAGAGTTGACGCTCGCCTCCCGGCGGAACGTGAGCCATGCTCCCCATGGAAATGACGGTTCCCGAGCCGTCGGTCAACGACGAACCGTCGATGCTTCCCGCGCCGGCGCAGCGCGAGCGGACATCTCCAACATTCAGCACGGCCGACGCCGCGCCGGTTCGCCACGGCGAATCGAGTTCTCGCACGACCAGCCCCACGCTCCGCGTGCCGGGGGCCTGGCCACTCGGCGGGATAAGTCCGGCGGGGAGATCGAACGTCACGCCGTCGGCTCGCGGGAGCATTTCGACCGTGCCGAGCCCGATGCCGGAGAGATCCGCAACTACGCCGAACGCCCCGCTGCTGGCGGGCGATGCGCCCGGTGTGACGCGGACACTCAGCGTCGCGGCCTGCGCTGCGGGCTCGGGCAACGTCCACGCGTCTCCGACCTGTGCGACACTGGGCGGAACCGAGACCGCGCCGCCGACGGTCAAGCGCGCAAACCCCACCTCGAACGCACCTGGGATGTTGATGGGTACGGTCCGCACACCGCCGGCGTGCGTGATCTCGAGGGTGAGTTCGCCGCCGGTACCAAAGGTCGGCCCGGGCGTGCTCGCGCCACCAACGACCGTGCGTGGGAAGTCCAGCCGCGCATTGGCGGTGACGAACGCATCGTCAGCCGCGCCGGCCGACGAGTGGCGGACCGGCCCGGGGGCGACGGCGACAAGGTACTCGCCCGCCGCCATCGTGCGCGTGACCGATGCGAGCCTCGGCGAGACGCTCGGAACGGGCCAAGGGTCATCGTTGCCCATCGCCGCGACGGCCTGACCCGAAGTGTCGAGCACCCAGACGGCGGTATCGGCGACCTGCGTCGCGGTGCCGGGGAGTACACGCAGTCGCACACTTCCCGGGGCGACGGTACCGGCATCCGCCAGCGCGACGGGCTCGCGCCGGAGAACCAGCGCGTACGCGCCGGGAGAGGTCGAGGTGCCAGTGACCTGCACATACACCTCGCTGGCTGCGCCGAAGCCGAACCACTGAACGGTGCGTGCGGGGAGTGTGCCGGTCGCAGCGGCGTTGGCGGTCTGCGCGACGCGGTCGGCGGTCGAAATCACGCCGGGCGCGCCGTTGCCGCCGGACTGATTGAGGCCGCGGATGGACACGTTGCCCCCCGGCGTTGAGACGGGCTCGAGGCGATAGCGGTACACCGCGCTGCCCGCTGGCCCCGGCGTAGTGAGTACGCGGAAGAGATCGAGCGATGCGGCTCCGGGGCTGTCGCTGGCACCTCCCGATGAGCCGCGGAGTTCATCACCGGGCGACATCGAGGCGATGAGCGTCGCCCGTGATCGTGTCTCGTTGGGTTCGGCTTCGAAAGTGACGACCTGCGCGGGCGCGGCGGAGGTCACCAATGCGACCGCCAAGCCCGCCGCCCGGCGGACCATCGCCGCGATCCGATCGCTTGCGAGTTCAGCCATGCCGCGGAGCCTACCGGGGCGCCAAGCCGCGGCGGGCTGTCATCCCGGCAGGCCGGGCGGCTCCACGACGCTGTACACACGAATCAACAACCAACGACCCCAAACCAAACACAGCACAAACATACAGACTGATCGCGATATCAATGTCATTTGCTGCGATTGTGCGACGATCATGCGGGCTTCTCCTGTCGAGATCACTTCCTCCTTCGCTTGCAGGGCTGGCGCGCCCCTTGCCCCTTGTCCATCACGCCCGGTGTGTAAATGTTGCCGGGAAGTCAGGAGTCCTTATGCGTCCCGATCGCTTCACCACGCTGGCCCAGCAGGTTCTCGCCGATGCTCAGTCCGATGCCGCGCGGCGGTCGGGCCCGGAGGTGCTGCCGCTGCACATCCTCAGTGCGCTCGTCGCCGATCAGGCCGGTCCCGCGGCATCGATCCTTCAGCGTGCGGGGGCGGATGTGTCGCGCGTGCGGCTGATGGTCGAGAGCGAACTCAAGCGCCTGCCGACGATCGCCGGGACCGCGCCCGCGGCGGGGCGGCCGATCATGGACCTGCTCGCTCGGGCGGAGCAGGAGTCCTCGCGCATGGGCGACGCGTACGTCTCGGCCGAGCACCTGCTGCTGGCCCTGGCCGCGACAACGGGCGGGCCGGGCAGCCCGGCGGAGATCCTCAAGCTCTCGGGCGCGCGGAGCGAGAACATCGCCAGCGCGATCAAGCAGGTCCGCGCGGCCAGCGGCGTGACGAATCTCAACGACCAGAACGCGGAGGGCTCGTTCGAGGCGCTGAAGAAGTACGCCATCGACCTGACAGAGCGCGCCCAGCAGGGCAAGATCGACCCGGTCATCGGCCGCGACGATGAGATCCGGCGGTGCATGCAGGTGCTCGAGCGCCGGACCAAGAACAACCCGGTGCTCATCGGCGAGCCCGGCGTGGGCAAGACCGCGATCGTCGAGGGGCTGGCTCTGCGCATCGTCAACGGCGACTGCCCCCAGAACATGCGCGATAAGCGCGTCATGGCGCTGGATGTCGGTCAGCTGCTCGCCGGCGCCAAGTACCGCGGCGAGTTCGAAGAGCGCCTCAAGAGCGTGCTGCGAGAGGTGCAGGCCAGCAAGGGCGACATCATCCTGTTCATCGACGAACTCCACACCATCGTCGGCGCGGGCCAGGCCGAGGGCGCGGTGTCCGCTGGCAACCTGCTCAAGCCCGCGCTAGCCCGCGGCGAGCTTCGCTGCATCGGCGCAACGACGCTCGACGAGTACCGCAAGCACATCGAGAAAGACCCCGCCTTCGAGCGGCGATTCCAGACCGTGTTCGTCGACCAGCCGAGCGTGGAGGAGACGGTCGCGATCCTGCGCGGGCTCAAGCCGCGGTACGAGGCGCACCACGGCGTGCGGATCCTTGATGAGGCGATTCTCGCGGCGGCGCAGTTGAGCAACCGGTACATCACCGAGCGCTTCCTGCCGGACAAGGCGATCGACCTGATCGACGAAGCGGCCAGCAGGCTGCGCATCGAGAACGACAGCATCCCGACGGAACTGGACGAACTGCGCCGCCGCATCATGCAACTGGAGATCGAGCGCGAGGCGCTGAAGATCGAGCTCTCCGGCGCGTCTCCCGCGCGTGGCGATGGTGCCAAGCCCGCCGCGGCGGAACTGGCTCGCATCGAGCGCGAGCTGGCCGACTTGCAGGAGCGCAACCGCACGCTGACGACCCGCTGGGACGAGGAGAAGAAGGACCTGTCGGCGGTCAAGAACGTCAAGGCGCAGATCGACCGCAAGCACACCGAACTCGAGCAGGCCCAGCGACGGGGCGATCTGGAGACCGCGGCGCGCATCCGCTACGCCGACATCCGCGAACTGGAGAAGCAACTGGCCGATGCGGAGCGCGCGATGGACGACCGGCGTTCGCGGGGCGTGGCGCTGGTCAAGGAAGAGGTCGATAGCGAGTCGATCTCTCGCGTGGTCAGCCAGTGGACGGGCATCCCGGTATCTCGCTTGGTCGAGGGCGAGCGCGAGAAGCTCCTGCGCATGGAGCAGGAACTAACTCGGCGCGTCGTCGGTCAGGACGAGGCCCTGCGGGCCGTGGCCGACGCGGTGCGCCGGGCGCGCTCGGGCCTTGGCGATCCGAACCGGCCGATCGGCAGCTTCCTGTTCCTGGGGCCGACGGGCGTGGGCAAGACCGAGACGTGCCGCGCACTGGCGGAGTTCCTGTTTGACACGCCCGACGCGATGGTGCGGATCGACATGAGCGAGTACATGGAGAAGCACGCGGTCAGCCGGCTGATCGGCGCGCCGCCCGGCTATGTCGGTTATGAAGAGGGCGGGGCTTTGACCGAAGCGGTGCGCCGCCGGCCGTACGCGGTGATCCTGCTCGACGAGATCGAGAAGGCGCACCCGGATGTGTTCAATATCCTGCTGCAGGTGCTCGACGATGGCCGCCTGACCGATGGTCAGGGCCGCACGGTGGACTTCAAGAACGCCATCATCGTGATGACCAGCAACTTCGGCAGCGCGATGATCCAGGAACTGGCCGCCAGCGGCGCGGAGGATTGGGAGATCGACGCGGCGGTGCGCGACCTCCTGCGCCGCGGCGTGACCGGCATCGCCGGCGACGCGATGAACCAGATCGGGCGCGCGCTCAAAGGCTCGGGCGGGCAGGTCAGCCCGAAGGTCATCGAGGCGCTCGTCCGCGCGCAGCAGACGATGCTCCAGGCCGCGGGCACCGCCGGCGCGGCGTTCATGCGGCCGGAACTCCTCAACCGCATCGACGAGACCGTGGTCTTCCACCAACTCAAGCGCGAGCACCTGGCCAGCATCGTCGAGATCCAGCTCGAGCGCCTGCGCAAGCGCCTGGGCGAACGCCAGATCAGCCTGATCCTCAGCGACGCGGCCCGTGCACAACTGGCCGACGAGGGCTGGGACCCGGCATTCGGCGCGCGTCCGCTGAAGCGCACGATCCAGCAGCGCATCGAGAACCCGCTGGCCTCACGGATCCTCCAGGGGCTCTTCGCGCCGGGCGACACGGTGCGTGTCGATACGGAGCGCGATGCGTTCACCTTCAACAAGGCTTGATCGGCGGCGAAGGACTCAGAAGCAGGCCTGGAAGAAGAAGGTGAAGAAGGCGATGAAGTCGCCGTTGTCGATCACACCATCGGGGCCGCCCGAAGGGGTGCCGGCGGGCCAGACGGGAGCGACCTCCGCATCGGTGTTGGCGATGTCGGCGCGAGGGCTGAGCGGATCGGTTGGATCGGCGAAGAAGGCCTGGAAGAACAGGATGAAGTCGCCGTTGTCCAGAACGTTGTCCGAGACCGGGTCGCCGTCGGTGTTGGCGATATCGGCGGGCGAGCAGCCCGGGAGCGTCGGGGTATCAACGACGATGCGGAACATCGCAAGGTCCGTGGCGCTGCTCGCGGTCGCGGTCAATTCGGTCGTTGCGATGCTGTCGGTGATCGCCGTGTTCAGGACGAACGGGCCGGGGCCGGAGTTGCCACCGCCGACCGCCAGCACACCGGGAACATCAAGGACAGGACGGGACCGCTGATCGTCGTCGCTGGGCGAGGGCAGGGTGTGGGCCAGATTTGCCGGGGCGACGACGAGGATGTACTGGCCCGGGTCGAGCGTGCGGACCAGGCGCGACTGGCCGGTGGTGCCGCTGCCGCCGGAGAGCGGAGACTCATCGTCGTTGCCCATGCCGACGAGCGGGACGAAGTTCGTGTCAAAGAGCCAGAGTTCGGTGTCGGCACCCGTGCGGCCCTGCGTCGAGAAGATCACGGTACCCGAGCGGAGGTTGGCGCTCAGCGCGGGGGCGGGCAAGTCGGTGCGGGAGATGGTCAGTGTGTAGGGCAGACTGGTGGTCGTATTGCCGCGGACCCGGAGGTACGCGGGGGAGGCGCCTCCCGGCAGTTGGTAGTAAGTCATAACGCCGGTCGAGGACGCGGCCAGCACGACCTCATCGAGCGCGGGGTTGCTCGTCGGATCCGCGCCGATGACTCCGTCGAGTTGCGAGCGGCCGAGCAGTTCGAGCGTGTGACCCGGGGTGAGCGAGGAGATGGTGACCCGCACGCGCGTGATCGAGTCGACGGGCGCGGCGGCGGGTTGCGAGAGCAGGAAGATGTCCTGGCTGGTCGTCAGGCCGGAGGTATCCGATCCGAGGCACGTGCCCTGAATGGCCTGCGTGCCCGAGAGTGTGACGGGCGTGGCCTGCGCGCGAGAGTCGTTGGGCTCGGTTTCGCCAAATGGCGTTTCGAGTGCATTGCCGACACGGGTGATGCGGATCTGCGTCGCGTTCTCGAACGGCGAGGGGGGAATGTTGCTGTTGGCGCGGCCGATGACGATGCGATAGGTCACGCCGGCGATGAGCGTGGCGCGTGCACGGGCCCGGGTGCCGCAGTTGGTCACCGGATCGTTGGTCGAGTCGTTGTCGTTGCAGGCGATGATGGTGAAGGGTCCGGCGCACGGGCCGGAAACGATCGCGATGGCGGTGTCGGCGATGTTGGCCGCGGGCGCGACGGCGGGGCAGGAGGAGACCTCATACTGACCCGTCGTATCGGGCGCGAAGGTGTACCAGACGGTCTGCGCAACATTCGGTGCGCAGGGGAACGGCGGATCGCCGGCGGTCGAGAGCGAAGCGTTGAACGGGTTCACCGCGCTAGGGGTGATGGGCAGGATGAACCCGGTGAGGCTGATGGCGTTCGCGCACGTGTCGTTGGTCGGCGCGGGTGGTGTGTACTGCGAAACGCGGAGTTGGACATTGATCTCGGTGGCGTCTATCGGCGTCAGCGCGTATCGGGCGATGATGATGTAGTGCAGCTTCCCGGCCTGGAGCGGGACGCGGACGCGGGCCTGCTGGCCGCAGGAATCGTCGTTGCAGCCGACGAGGACCATGCCGGGGTCGCACGGCTCCTCGGCCCGGAAGACACCCATGACCGTGTCGATGATCGTGGTCGACGGCGCATCGGACTGGCAGGTGGAGAACTCGTAGTAGGACGTGACAGTGGGCGTGAAGGCAAACCAGACAGGACGCTCGTTGGAGCCCTCGCACGAGATGCCGGGCGTGGCGTTCATGTTGGAACTCACGAGCGCAACCGGCGCGGTCACAAAGGGCAGCGACGCGGGGTTGATGACCACGGCGCCGGAGCACACCTGATTGACCGGCGGCGGTGGCGCGGCCTGGGTGCGCTCGATACGGAACTGCATCACCTCGCTGGTCGAGGGCGTGGAGAGGCCGAGGCGACCGATCTGGATGAAGTAGCGAGCCCCTGGGATCGTAAAGAACGAAGCGCGTGTGCGCTGGGCGCAGCCGGAGGTGTCATCGACGCATGACACGCGCGATTCGTTGTTGATCGCCGCGCAGCCCAAAAGGGGATCGGTGACGAAAACCTCGATGATCGTGTCGCTGACGGTGCCCAGCGGCGCATCGCCGGTGCAGGTGCTGACGGTGTACGAGGCGGCATCCGGCGCGATAAAGGTGTACCAGAGCGTGCGGCGCGATGCCGGCTGACAACTGGAGCCGATGGCCGGATCGAAGTTCTGTGCGACATCCGCGGTGCGGACAGCCTGCGGCGAGGTCACGAGCGGGAACGTGCTCGGATCCAGCACCAGCGCGCCCGAACAGCGGTCGTTGGTCGGCGCCGGAAGCCCCGAGCTGAGCGTCAGGACGACGTTGCGCCAGCGGGCGGACCCGGCTGTCTGGCGGAAGACAAAGTGCAGCGGGTTGCCCGAGGTGTACGGAACCGTGAAGTTCTGATTCGATGAGACCGTGGTGATGCCGCCGGCGGTGTTGACGGAAAACGAGGTGATGTTGGCGTACGCGAAGTTCGGCAGTGCCGGAGCGGAGGTGCCGGAGGTCACCGCGGTGCTCGAGAGCAACACGCGGCAGTTCGCGGGCAGCGCGTTGGAGATCAACTCCCACTCAAAACTGAGTTGATACGCGAAGTAGGTCGTGCCCGCCGGGACGGCGCCGGTATCGAGCGTGAAGGTCTGGAAGGAACTCGACGCGCTGAGCGTCCCCGCCACCGGCGGAAAGGCGGGGAATGTGTACTGAGCGTGGACGCGCGCCGCGGGCACAAGGGCCAGCAGGGTGCAGAGCAGGGGCAGCAGTCGGGCCGCGCGGAGCAGGGGCTGGTACATGGCGGGTCCTTGGGCGTGAGAGGCGGGCAATCGGCGCGAGCGGTGGGCGTCAGACCGGGAGCGGGGCCGAGCGCAGGCTTCGCCGCTCGTCGGCATGCGCAGACGAGATCCCACGAGGAGGTCGCGTCAGGTGAGACTGACGACGAGTGAAGGGTAGACGATATCGGCAGGAACGCCAAGAGAAGCTGGGGAAGTTGAGCCCGAATTCTGGCGGGGGCTCCCGGCTCGCGGCGGTTATGGGCGTGGCGTAGCTTGCGGGGTGACCGGGCTCCGGTGCGGAGCAATCCCGAGCCGCGGGCTTCCGGGCCCGATCGCCCATCGTGCCCGCGCAACGGACAAATGAAAGCCGCCGCCGACAGATCTGTCGGCGGCGGCGGAGAATGGAACTTCTGTGGATGGCTCGCTTACTGGCAGGAGCCGAAGAAGTAGGTGAAGAAGGCCGTGAAGTCACCGTTGTCAACGGTCGCGTCGCTGCCGGGGTTGCCGTCGGTATCGGCGATGTCGGCAAAGGCGGACAGAGGATCGGTCGGGTCAGAGAAGAAGGCCGCGAAGAAGAGCGTGAAGTCGCCGTTGTCAACCGCGCCGTCGGCGCCCGGGTCGCCGTCGGTGTTGGCGATGTCGGCGGGGCTGAAGCGGTAAACGCGGATGGTGGTCACGGCGTTGGGGAAGCCGTCGGCCAGGGCGGCCTGAACACGGACGCGGCCGGTGTTCGTGTCGACGCTGGTGGGCGCGACGGGCTGGCCGTTGACCAGAACCAGGCAGGGCGTGACGCCGGCATCGATGCGGATGACGGTGTCAACGTTGACCGGCTCGCCGGTGCGGTTGGTGAAGGTGTGGGTGTGGATCGCGCCCTTGCTGATGGTGGCATCGATGCGCTTGGAGCCCACGTGCAGGTTCTGGAACGTCATGGTGTTCCATGCGGTGGGGAGCTTCGGCTCGATGCGGAGGGTGTTGCCCGGCGCATCGGGGGTGAAGTCCAGGAACATCATGATCGCGTCGACATAGAAGGACATCGACTCCCAGGCGTTCGGCCAGGCGGTCTGGAGCGTGAAGTCAGACTGGCCGGGGTACAGCAGCGAGTTGCTGGGGGCCATCTGCTCGGCACCGAAACCGATGGGGCCGTTGTGGTCCTTGGTGCGGTTGATGCGGTAGTAGTGGTTGTCGATCTCGACCGAGCCGGGGTTGTAGTCCTGACGCATGGCGTAATAGACGCCGTACCAGAGGGTCGTCAGGAACCAGGGGCCAGCGGTCGTCGGGCCGGCGGCGGAGTTGCCCCAGTACGAGTCGCCCCAGTACCGGTCGATGAGGTCGACCCAGTCCGACGCGTTGTTGATGTGCTGATTGGCAAAGCGGACCAGGGGCTCAAAGGCGCCGAAGCGGTCGGGAGCAACGCCGTTGATGCGGTCCATGACGCGGACAGCGCGGGCGTCGACGGGGCTGTGGGTCTCGAAGGGATAGACGATGCCGAGCAGGGAGATGTCGGTGTTCTCGCCGTTCCAGTCGAGCTTGGCGTTGAGGCCGGCGAGGATGCCGTTGGCACGGTTGGTGAAGTTGGCGGCATCGCCGGGCAGACCCAGGACGTTGGCGATGTTCGCCGCGTCGCGAAGGCCGCGGACGATGTTGGCGTTGGAGTAGATGAAGGTGTCGTACTGGTCCTCCCAGATGTTGTTGGAGTACATCAGGAAGGCGGACGAACCGGGGTAGGCGGCGCGGTGGTTCAGACGGCTGCCGTCGATGGTGGAGGTCTGGCTCATCGCGATGGCCGCGTCGAAGACGATCGCGTAGGTGGAGTTGGCCGGGTTGGCGGGGTGGGACTCGGTCAGGTATGACGTGTCGCCCTCAACGAGGAAGTTGTAGTAGACCATCCACGGGATGACCGCGGTCTCGTCGACCTGCGGCGCGCCCCAGACGGTGTACCCGTCGGTCGTGTACTTCTGCTTCCAGAAGCCCTTGCGCGAACCGAAGAACGGCGAGCCGCCGGCGGCGGCGAAGCCCGGCGTGTTGGCGCCGGTCCAGTTCTCAAAGTCGCGGTAGGTGATGTCGCGCAGGAAGCGGGTCATGGAGCGGACCACTTCGTTGTGGCCCGTGCGGGCAAGGGTCACGCCCGCCCACGCCATGTCACGCGGCCAGACGTACGGATACGCGCCGTTGCGGAAGCCGGCGATCAGACCGCCGTTGCGCTCATCAAAGTGCAGCATGGTGGCCAGCAGGCCGCGGCGGAACAGGGCGTTGATCGAGGCATCGGGGGTGTTGACAAGGACACCCGAGTTCAGGAAGTTCTGCCAGTACGTGTCGGTCTGGGCCTGCCAATCCGAGGGGTTGCCGTTGTGGAACCACTCGATGGCCTGACGCATCTGGGTGTTGAAGACGCCGGGCCCGTTCATGCCGGCGAAGGCATCACGACCGGCCGGACGCTCAAAGCCGCCGACGATGACGAACGAGACCTCGACATCCTGACCCGGGGGCAGGGTGACCTTCTGGCCGATCCAGCCCTGGCCGTTATCGCCGGAGGAGTCGCGCCAGGTGTCGGTGCTGCGAGCACCGCCGGCGGCGCCGACGGCGGGAGCGGTCTTCATGGAAGCCGCGAAGAACAGCGAGATGTTCTTCTCGTAGCCGCTGAACGTGGTCGGGTTGTACTCCTGACCGAAGCCGATGGAACCGGTGTTGGTGACAACGCGATAGGTGTTGTCGCCGGCGATCATCGCGCCGGTGGCCGAGTCGGCGAGCATGAAGTCGTACTGGTCACCGCCGTTGATGGCCGGGTCCATGTACATGTACACGTTCACGGTCTCGGTAGCGGGGTTGTTGTTGCGGAGGATCATCCGCTTGAGGAGGATGCCCTGTGTGGCGTTGGGGGGTGTGAAGACGCCCTTGGGGGAGAAGTCGTACTGCGTGATGTCGATGTTCTGGCCGCCGCGGACCAGGCGGGAGGTGGTGCGGATGGTCTGGGTATCGGTCACGTAGGCCTGCGTGACGTTGGTGAAGTCGGTGCCGTTCTGGTTCGACAGCCAGCTGGTCACGCCGCCGGCGCGGATGCCGGTGATGATCTGGTTGAAGTGCATCTGCCCACGGTTGTCCAGGGGCAGGCCCGCGGGGAAGGTGTCAAGACCGTTGACGTAGCCTTCGTTCTTCGTGCCGACGCCCGAGACGCCGCCCGCGCCGGGGAAGTACACGTCGAAGATGTTGCCATTCTGATCGAGCATGGCGTTGATGAAGTTGTTGCCGACGACGCCCTCTTCCTTCCACGCGTGGAAGGGGGGATAGCCGATGGCGTGAGCGCCGCCGAAGTTCGAGCCCTGGCCGGGCCAGGCGAGCTTCACGTCGTACGACTGGACCAGCCCGGTGGCCTGACCGACGGGGCTGTTGTTCCAGGCGACGACGCGGTAGCGGACATTCTGGCCGTACGCACGTGCGGAGGCGGGGATGGTGACACGCCACCAGTCGCGGGTGCAGCTGCCGCCGAACTCGTTGGCGACGAACGTGGCGGGGATGATCTGGGTGGTGCCGAAGGCGGTGCTGCGATTACCGTTGGGGTCGGTGCCGTCGGTGGTCAGGTAGATCGCGGCGTTGGAGTAGGTGAACTGGCAGCCGACGCGGAAGAAGACCGTGACGGCCTCATCCTCGCGCGGGCTCAGCGGCGAACGCTGGGTCGGCGCACCGCCGAAGGGGTTGGCGGGGTTGAGGTTGCTCGTCGGCAAGGAGCCGAAGGGATTGTGGTCGATGCTGGTCGGCTGCGCATGCGCGGCGGAGGCGACCAGTGCCGCGGCGGCGGCAAAGGGAAGGAAAAAATCGCGATCAAACGTCATCTCAAGTCTCCAAAGAGGACAATTATCCACCGAAGCCGACAAGGCCCGGGCCGCGAAACGTCGGCAGGATGACCGCTGGTGTCGGGTCCCCTTGCGGAGCAAGGTGGCCGCGGCAGTTCAACGGAACATTGCGGGCGAACGGGTCTCAAGTATTCCCCACGAACGCTCCCGGAGTGGGGTGGAGGAGTCTCTGGAAGAGATACTTAGGGCTTCTTTGGCGGATATCGGACGAGGCATCACCTGATATGGTGGTGCAATTGGGGCCGTTTGGGGGTTCGTGTGGGAAGGGGGACACGCAGAGCCGAACGTGGTCCAATGTGAGGCCGGCGGGCGGAGTCCGCCGGAAGTGGGAATGATCGATGCCCGCTTCGGAAGTGACCGACAGCAAGGGGTGGACCCAGCGGCCCCCGGGAGCGGGTGATCCGGGGGGCATGCGGCAAGGAGCAGGACCGGGACTGTGAGCGAGGCAACCGACCAGACCATTGCGGATCGTGAGGCGGAGTTCGGGACGCCGGGAGCGATCTCGGCCGTGGCGCGTCGGCTGTTCATGACCGGGCCGAGGATGCTGCGGAGTTTGCAGCACTACAGGCCGTTCATCTGCCCCTTTGAGGAAATGATCGGGCACGTGCCGACGGGCTCGAGTGTGCTGGATGTCGGCTGCGGCGGTGGCCTGTGGCTGGGCCTGCTGTGGGCTTCGGGACGGATTCGTCGCGGGGTGGGGTTCGACAGTTCGAGCAAGGCGATCGAACTGGCCAGGCACATGTCGGCACCCACGCGGGTGAGCGATGGGCCGGAGGCCGGGCAACTGGAGTTCCGGTGTGTGCCGGTGGAGGAGCCGTGGCCCGAGGGTCCGTTTGATGTCGTCAGCGTGATCGATGTGATGCACCATGTGCCGCGGGCCAGCCAGATGGAGGTGATCCGGCTGGCGGCGACGCGGCTGCGCGCCGGCGGGGTGCTGATCTACAAGGACATGTGCTCGCGGCCTCTCTGGCGGGCCGCGGCGAATCGGGTTCACGATCTGGTGCTGGCGCGGCAGTGGATTCGATACGCGCCGGTGGCTCAGGTCGAGCGCTGGGCGGGCGAACACGGGCTCAAGCTGGTCCACAGCCGGGAGTCGCAGCGGCTCTGGTACGGCCATGAACTGCGCGTGTTTGTGAAGATGTCGCGGACCGGAATGGGCGAACTGGATCGGGAGGCGCTGCGGTCGTGAGCACGCTGCGCGAACGCATGGCGACGCTGCTGAGCGACCCGGCGAGGATGCCCGGAGCAGCGCCGGGCCTGCGCGGGCGGGTGCTCGTGTCGGTCGTGCTGATGGTGATGGTGGGTGTGACCGCGGTCGGCGTGATTCTGTTCGGCTCGACGCCGGAGCGGATCGCGTACGACCAGGATCGGTATCACGTGCCGGCGATCCGGACGTTCGCGGCGGAGATGCCGACACCGAACCTGAAGGACTATCTGTCGGCGACGACGCCGGGGTACCACCTGGCGCTGGCGGTCATCGCGCGGCAGATTGATGACTCGTTGACCACGCTGCGGCTGAGCGGGATGGTGTTCGGGCTCGGGCTGATCGGGACGCTGGGATGGTGGGTCAGCGGGCGCGCACCGGGGGTCGGCGGACTGGCGCTCTGCCTGCCAATCGCAGGGTCGATCTACGTGTTCGGGCCGACGGCCTGGGTGCTGCCGGACAACGCGGCGTGGTGGGCGGTTCTGGGGATCGTGCTGCTGGCTCTGCGCGGACGGCTGGATATGGTCGCGGTGACGGGGTACGTCGGCCTGTTCGTCCTGCTCGTTTTCGTTCGGCAGGTGCACGTCTGGGCGATGGGTGTGGCGCTGTGCGCAGCATGGCTGGGAGATGCAGGCTCGCGGCGTCGCGGCCCGGCGGTGGGCGCGGACCAGACCGAGCCGGCGCTGCTCTCGCTCGATGATCTTGACGGCCTTTTCAGCGGTGGCGCGGGTCTCGGTGATCGGATCGCGCGGGTTGGCGGAGCGGTGATGGCGAGCCTGCCCGCGCTGGCGATGCTGGCAGGATTCGTGGCTCTTTGGGGCGGATTGACCCCGCCGGGGAACATCAACCCGGTCGGCGAAGACGCGCCGGCGAACTTTCACGGGCGGCTGCATGGCGGGAACGGTGCGACCCCGGCGCTGATCCTTTCGCTCGTGGCGCTGTATGCCCCACTGCTGGCGGCGTACTGGTGGCGGAGTGCGGCGGATCTGTGTCGGCGCGGGTGGTGGGTGATGATCGCCGCGGCTCTGATCGGGCTGGTCGCGGCGGCGGTGCCGGCGACGACGTACAGCGTGGAGGCGGGGCGGTGGACAGGGTTGTGGAACCTGGCGGCGCGGCTGCCGACGGTGATGGGGCATTCCAGCATTCTGCTGCTCCTGCTCGCGCCGATCGGCGCGGCGGTGATCGCGGCGATGACGCACGGGCTGCGGCATCGGGAGCGTTGGATCATGCTGGGGACGCTGGTCGCTTTCGCGGTGGCGCAGAGCGCGAGCAAGGAGAGTTGGCAGCGGTACCTCGAGCCGATGCTGCTGATGCTGATGGCCGTGATGTGTGCACTGCTTGCGGAGCGCGCGTGGAGCGGGCGGACGACGCGGCCGCGGTGGGAGGTGATCGCGGAGGTTGCGGGGCCGCTGATGCTCGGGGTGGGTCTGGCGGTGGTCGGGGTGGTGGTGAGCTGAGCCGGGCGCAACCCGCGGCCATCGCTCAGACGCGGAAGATCGCGCCGAGTTTTCGGCCCATCAGGACGCTCGCGCCGACCAGCGTGACGGTGAGCAGGGCCATACCCCAGACACCCATGGCCGAGGCGATGTACGGGCCATCGGCCAGGCGGCCGGTGAACTCGAAGATGGCCTTGGTGATCGGGAAGTGCTGCTGCTGCTGGGCGAGAATGAGCGAGTCGGAGACTTCGAGCATCGCGAAGGAGAAGGCCAGCAGGGCGCCGGCGATGAGGTTCGCGGCGATGAGCGGGACGATGATCCGCCGGACCGCGGTGAACTTCGATGCGCCGAGATTGAGCGCGGCCTCTTCCATCTGGCCGCTGGTCTGTTCGAGACCGGCGACCGTCGCGCGGACGATGTACGGCAGGCGGCGGACGGCATACGCGATGATGAGCAACGGAATGGGGTTGGGCTCGGCGCCGAGCACGGACACAAACCCCTCGAGCGGATCGCCCTTGCCGAACGGCCAGCCCAGGCTGAGCGCGACGTAGCCGAAGGCCATAACCAGGCCGGGCACGGCCAGCGGGAGCATGCAGAGCGCATCGAGCACTCCTCGGCCCTTGATGTTCGTGCGGACGATGAGATAGCCGACGACGATGCCCAGCACGACGTCGAGCAGGACAGCGCAGGAGGCCAGGAGGAGGGAGTTGTTGATCGAGCGCGAGGCCAGATCGCTGGTGAGGGCCTGCTCGAAGTGGCTCGTGGTAAAGGCGGTGGGCAGGACCGACTGGTACCACGCGCCGGGCTGGCTGAAGGCCGTGAGGATGACGCCGACGTGCGGCAGCGTTGCGGCGAGGATGACCGAGCCGAAGACGAGCGTGGCGAGGATGCCGGCCACGGGGGACATGGGAGCCTCGCTGCTGGCACGGGAGGCCTTGGCCTGCATCGCGTATGCGCGGCCACCGAAGATGAGTTTGCCCAGGGCATAGATGCTCACGGCGGCGATGAGCATGATCAGGGTCAGGGCGTACGGCGTCGCGGAGGTCTCGACCTCCTTGAGACCCTTGAAGATCTGCACGGGCGTGGCGACGGAGTAGTCAAAGACCAGCGGCGTGCCGAGCTCGGTGAAGGCCCAGATGAAGACGATCGTGCCGCCGGCGAAGAGGCCCGGGCGGATGAGCGGGAGGGTAATCGTGAGCAACCGCTTCCAGAACCCCGCGCCGACGTTCTGCGCGGCTTCATCCAGGGCGGGGTCGAGGTTGGCCAGCGCGGCGGAGGCGTTGAGGTAGATGATGGGGTAGAGCGAAAGGGCCTGAACGACGATCACGCCGAAGAACTTCGCGTGGGCGAGGATGTCCCACTCTGTGCCGAGCAGCGAGTTGAGCGCGCCCTCGCGCCCCAGGAGCATCTTCACGCCGATCGCGCCGACGAACGGCGGGAGAATCAGCGGGACGAGAATCAGGGCGTTGAAGGCGGTCTTGAGCGGGAACTTGTAACGGACGGAGAGGATCGCCAGCGGAACGCCGATGCACATGGCCAGAAAGGTCGTTCCCGCGGCGATGGCGAAGGAGTTGAGCAGACCCTGAACGAGCATCGGGTCTTCGAAGACCCGCGCGACGTTCTCGAGTGTGAAGCCGGAGCGAGCGGAGAGGTCCTGATAGAACGCGCCGCGGAGCGTGAGGTAGATCGGGTAGAGCAGGAAGATGCTGAGCAGCCCCAGGATGCCCGTGAGAAGAACGTAATTGGTGAAGTTGCGTGGCAGTCGCATGGGGTACCTGTTGCACGAAGGCACAAAGACGCGAAGGCGAGGGAGCGGAGAGAAACCGGGGATCAGCAGCGTCAGGCCGGGAACGTCAGGGGCTTGGGGCCAAGGGTGACCAGGGTGGTCGTGCCGAGAGTGCGGGAGCGGAGGTAGGCGTTGACGTCGTTCAGGGTAATCGACTCGACCTGCCGCTTGAGTTCGTCCAGCGAGCGGGGCCTGCCGAGGCGGTGCTGGTCCATGGCCAGTTGAACCGCGCGGGCGCCGGTGCTTTCGCCCGAGAAAACAAGGCGGGAGCGGTACCCGATGATGGCATGGTCGAACTCTTCCTGCGTGACAGCGCCGGTGTCGGGCGAGTTGACGCGGCGGAGCTCGCTCATGAGCACATCGAGGGACTGCTGCGCGCGTTCGGGGGTGGTGCCGACATAGGCGATGAGCCGTCCGAAGAGTTTGTCCGCGCCGTACATAGCGCTGACGGCGTAGCAGAGGCCGCGCTTCTCGCGGACCTCGGTGAACAGCCGCGAGGAGGAGCCGCCCGAGAGGACGGCGGCGGTGATCTTCTCGAGGATGCTGCGCGGGTCGGGCTCGGCCGGGGCGTTGTGGGCGAGGAAGATGTGGGTCTGGTTGCTCTCGTCGTGCTCGTGGTGGTGCGAGCCCGCGGCGGGGTTCGGCGCGGCGGAGATCACCGGGGCGCTGCCGGACCAGGATGCCAGAAGGGTGTTGAGCTGTGCCGCGACGGTGTCGGCGTGAACATCTCCCGCGATGGACAGGATGCTGCCGACGGGACGTACGTTGCGTTGCCAGTGGCTGATGACAACGTCCCGAGAGATGGCACGGAGGCCCTCTTCGGTGCCGAGGGATGAGCGGTTGAACGGCGCGGGGTTGTGCAGGCGCGAGAGAAGAACACCGGCGCGTTCCTGCGGGTTGTCCTTCAGGCCGGCGAGCGCCTGGAGTTGGAGTTCGCGGGTAGGCTCGATGTGCTCGGCATCAAAGCGCGGGCGGAGGACGATGTCGGCCAGCAGCGGGAGCGCGGCGGGGAGTTGATCGGCGATCATCGTCGCGCTGATGCGGAGGTACACCGGACCGACATCAACGGAGCGGACCAGGCCGAGCGCATCAAGAGCGTCGGCGGCCTGACGCGAGTCGCGGCTGCCCGCGCCTCGGAGGACGAGTTCGGCGAGCATGCTGGCCATGCCGAGTTTGTCCGCGGGGTCGTGAGCGCAGCCGATCGGGATGAGCCAGCAAAGCGCCGCGGAGCGAACCCCGGGGATGTGCTCGATGATGAGCGGCATGCCGCAGGAGAGTGTTTGGGAAGAGATGCTGGGCAAAGGGAGTTTCCAGATGGGCGGGTGATCAACTGGCCGATCGAAGACCGCGGATAAACGAGCCGGGAGGGGAGTCAGGGGCGGGACTTGGTGCGGAGGGCGTGCCAAGCGGAGGACAGGGTATCGGCGAAGCGAGCGGTGAATGCGGGGACGTCGCAGAGCGGGCCGGTCAGGAGTGTGTCTCGGAGGGTTGTGCGCAGCGCGGCCCGACGGGCACCGTCGGCCGCGAGGGCGACGGCGGTGCGGACGAAGGCGTCAGGGGTTGGCGCGGCAAGGTCGGAGAGGTTGACCTGCGCCAGCAGCGAGCCGCCGACGCGCGTGGCGTGGAGGGCATCGGGCGGGCAGAGGGACACGACGGGCACGCCCATGAGCAGCGCTTCGCACGTGGTCGTGGTGCCGGCGTACGGAAAGGTGTCCAGCGCGATATCGACGCGGCGATACTCGGAAAGGTGATCGCGCGTGGTCGTGTTGAACCCGCGGAGCACGAGGCGCGACGGATCGATGCCGTGCTGGGCGAAGCGCTGGGCGGTGGCGGCGCGGGTGCGGTCATCGCCGAGCGGGCCGGACTTGATGAGCAGGCGCGAGCCGGGGACTTCGTGCAGCACCCGGCTCCACGTCGCGACGCAGGTCTGGCCGAGTTTGGTCAGCGTGTTGAAGGAGGCGAATGTGACAGCGGGCAGTGATGGATCTTCCGAGTCGCGTGCTGCATCGGGCAGGCCGAGGTCCGGAGCGTTCGCGTCGATCGCCGGCGGGTGGTAGCACAGGAAGCACGGATCGATGCGCACGAGTCGCTCGGTGCTGGCGGCATCGCTCGATGGCACGTGCGGCGCGGGCGGATCGGTGATCGAGTCGACGATCCGCAGATCCACCGCCGAGAGGCCTGTGGTGTTGGGATACCCGAGGTACGTGATGATCAGCGGCGCGGGCTTGAAGCGCAGGGCGTCGTAGCGGTTGCCGGCGGTCAGACCGTTGAGTTCGATCAGGATGTCGATCTTCGCGTCGGCGATGGCGCGGGCGAGCGCGTCGCCATCGTGCCGCGCGACGCCGGCCCAGAGCGCCTGCGGATCTCGCCGGCGCATCGCGGCGCGGAGGCGACGCGTGGTGTCGTCCTCGATGGGCGAGGTCGCAAAGACGGCGACCTCGAAGCGATTGGCCGGCAAGGCGGTGAGCAGTGGTTCGGCGAAGAAGGCCACCGAGTGCGAACGAAGGTCGGACGAGAGGAAGCCGACGCGAATGCGGCCATCGCGGCCGCGGCCCGGGAAGGTGCCGTCGGATCGAGCGGGAGGGAGCGTGTGGGTCAGTCTCGGCTGACGGTCCAGAAGGTCGACGATGCGGCCGAAGTTGCGGTGCCGCGCGATGATCTGCGCTCGGTCGGGCGGGTCCATGTAGTTGCTGACGGTGCACAGGAAGCCGGCCAGTTGCGGATCGCTCAGGTCGGTGAGCAGAGCATCAGCCAGAAGGCGTGCGGCAAGGTCGCTGCGGCCCTGCTCCATGTACGCCGCGGCGAGCCGGAAGGGCAGAGCGCGGTTGTCGGGGTGCCTGGCGATCGCGCGTTCGAGGAGTTCCTGCGCATCGATGAGGCGATTGAGGCGGAGCAGGACCGCGGCAAGATCGATCCAGCGGTCCGGGTTCGCCTCTTCGAGTGCCAGTGCCTTTCGGAACGCGTCGAGCGACTCGTCCTTGCGGCCGAGTTCGAGAAGGACATCCCCAAGGCACGAGAGCACGCCTGGATGATCGGGAGCGAGTTCCGCGGCGCGGAGCGCGGCGGGAAGTGCCTTGTCGGGTTGCCCAAGCGCGAGGTACACGCTGCGGAGCGTGTCGTGCGTTTCGGCACGCGCGGGGAGCATGGCAACGGCGCGCTCCGCTGCGGCACGGGCGACGGCGGGCTGCTTGCGTGCGAGCGCTCTCTGGGCGTCGTCGAGAAGCTTGGCCACGCCCGCGGGGAGCGGCTCGGCAGCCGGGGGCATCGCGGAATGCGCGTGATGATCGTGCGGGATCACGCGGATGCTCCGGGGCGCGGACGCTGGTTCTCGTAGACGCCCCAGCCGCGCCAGACTCGGCGTGCGCCCGAGGATGACAGCCCTTGCGGCTTGTCGCTGTGACACCAGTCGGTCCACATCGACTCGAGCGCGGCCTCGAAGCGGCGCGTGTACGCCGCGGCGTCGCAGAGCGGACTTGCCAGAAGTCGCTGTCGCAGGCCGGCGCGGAGCTCGGCCAGCCGCGGGCGATCGCCGGCCAGCGCGACGGCGGCATCGATGTACTTCTTCTCGCTGGTGGCGATGAGATCGGGCAGGTTGAGCGCCGAGAGCAGCGAAGCGCCGACACGCGCCGCGTGCATGGCCTGCGGCTCGGCGAGTGTGACGACCGGAACGCCCATGTACAGCGCTTCGCAGGTCGTCGTCGTTCCGGCGTACGGGAACGTGTCCAGCCCGATGTCCACGCGGCGGTACAGACCCATGTGACCCGCGCGGTCGGCGATCCGGCCGACGAGCTCGACGCTGCCCGGCGGCGCGCCCGCGGCGGTGAACCGGGCGGCAAAGTCGCTCCGCGTCGCCGGGTCGTCGAGCACGCCGGACTTGATCAGCAATCGCGAGGATGGAACGCGCTTGAGGATGGCGCTCCAGACGCGGATGACGGCGTCGTTGAGCTTGACCACGCGATTGAACGAGCCGAACGTGATGGGCTGCTGCGGATCACGCTCCGGCGCGATGTCGGGAGCCTCTTCGGGCGGGCGGTAGCAGAGGAAGCAGGGGTCCAGTCGGAGCAGTCGCTCGCGCGCGCGGTCATCGGTGCCGGGCGGATCGGTGATCGAGTCGACGATGCGCCAGTTGATGCGGGACATGCCGGTGGTGTTGGGATAGCCGCAGAACGTCGCCTGCACCGGCGCGGGAGCGAGGTGAAACACATCGCTGCGGCAGCCCTCGAAGAGGCCGTTGAGATCGAAGAGAATGTCGGGGCTCTCGGCGTGGATGAGCGTGGCGAGCTCGTTGAAGTGCATGCCGTAGATGTCGAAGAAGCCGTCGCGACCGGGGCCGGGGCGGACCAGTTCCCGGATGCGCTTGTTGGTCTCGTCGCGGACCAGATGGTTGTAGAAGCACAGGGTCTCGAAGCGGTCGGGACTGAGATGCTCGAGGATCGGTCGGAGAAAGAACGCCACGGAATGGTCGCGGAGGTCCGCCGAAAGAAACGCGATCCGCAGCCGACCGTCGCGGCCAGAGCCCTTGAAGCGGGCGGCGTCGATTCGCTCGCTCTCCGGCGGCGGCAGGTGGACGAACTTCGGCGGCGGCGCGTGGCGATCCAGCAGTTCGCCGAAACGCCGGTGGGCGGCGATGATGGTGCGCTTATCGGCCGGATGGATGAAGTTGCTGGTCGTCGCGGCGAAGCCGACGACCTTGTCGGCCAGAGGCTCGCGACGCACGGCCTGATCGAGGATGCGCGCACCCTCGTTTGCGCGGCCCTGATCGATGAGTGCGCCGGCCAGAGCGATCTCCAGACGCAGATCGGCGGGGAACTGTTTCATCGCCTCGCGCACGATGAAGATGATCTCCGATGGACGCTCCAGCCGCTGAAGGCACTCGATGATGTCCTGCACGGCCTGGCGCGACGAGGGGTCCGCCTCGCGCCACTGGCGTGCGACGGTGAGCGCATCGGCGTGCCTGCCGACGGCGCGGAGCGTCGCGCAGTAGCACTCCAGTGCGTCTCCATCTCGCGGGCGGGCCTCGGCGGCCAGTCGGGCATGGGGAAGGGCGGTGCTGAACTGGCTGTTGGTATAGAGCGTTGTCGCCGCGACGAGGTTGGCAAATGGGTCGTCGGGCATCGTTGCGACGATGGACAGCGCCAGGTCGCGGGCGGCTTGCGGACGGCCCGCGGTGAGAAGGTCAATGGCCTCCCTGGATGGATGCTGGGCGTCGCTCATGAGGAGGAATCCTTGGAAACATCGTCGGCGATGCGGCGGAGGGCCTCGCCGAGGCGGCGGGCGTATGCACGGGCATCGCACAGCGGCGAGGCAAGAAGCGCCGATCGCAGCGACGCGCGGCGATGCGCGAGCGCGGCGGCGTCTGCCGCGAGGGAGACGGCGATTTCGACAAAGCGCTCTGGCGACTCGGCGACAAGATCCTGCTGATTCGCCGCGCTGAGCAGACTGGCGCTGACTCGTGCGGCGTGACGATCGCCGAGCAGCGCGACAACGGGAACACCCATGAACAACGCTTCACAGGTCGTTGTCGTGCCGTTGTACGGGAACGTGTCCAGCGCGATGTCGATCAGCGCATACGAGGCCAGATGCTCGCGCGTCGTGGCGGTCGGCGGCAGAAGTTCGACGCGGGCGGGGTCGATCCCGGCCTCGGCGAGGAGCGCGTTGACCGAAGCCGACACGCCCGGGTCGCTCAGACGCTGGGCCTTGAGCAGCAAGCGCGAGCGGGGAACGCGCTGCAGAACCTGCGCCCAGGTGCGCACGCATCGGCGCGAGAGTTTGGCGACGTTGTTGAACGAGCCGAAGGTCGGCGCGCCGGTCGCAAGCATCGGCGCAGCGGAGACCGGCGGGGCGTCGGGATGCGTGTCCGGCGGCGGGGTGTAGCAGAGGAAACAGGGATCGACGCGAAGCGGACGCTCGGTGATGTGATGGTCGTGCGCGGGCGGGTCGGTGATGCTATCGACCAGGCGGTAGTCCATCGCGGGCTCGCCGGTTGTCGATGGATATCCGATGGCCGTGACCTGCACCGGCGCCGGACGCAGGGCGAAGACGCTCAGACGATTGGCGGCGGTGTTGCCGGCCAGATCCAGCAGCACATCGATGCGGTCGCGGGCGATTCGCTGGGCCAGGTCGCGGTCGCTCATCGCCGAAGCCTGAACCCACGAGGGCACAAGCTCACGGAGCGCGGCGGTGATGTGATCGGCGCGATCGCCCGTGTGATAGAGCGTCACGTGCAGCGCGGCCCGGTCGTGCTCACGCAGGAAGCCGGCAAGGAACGTCGCGACGGGATGGTCGTGCAGATCGGGCGAGACGATCCCGACACGCAGCGGCGAGTCGGGGCGACGCTGGGGCCGCGGCGATTGCGCCGGCGTCGGCGCGAGGCCCCGTGACGCGAGCACGCCGCGGCGGGCATGGGCGAGGGATTCGTGCGCAGCGCGAACGATCGCCGGCGAGAGATCCTCGGCGTAATTGCTCACGAACGCCCGCGCACCGTGCGCGAAGTCATCGCCCGGGTGACGCGATAGGAACGTGTCGATGACGTGCAGGCCCTCGCCGGCGCGGGCCATCTGGCACAGCAGGTTCGCGAGGTTGCCCGCGGCTGTGGGCGAATCGGGATCGAGCTCCAGCGCTCGCCGGCAGGCTTTCTCGGCTTCGCCAACTCGCCCGGCGCTGAGCAGCGCGAACGAGAGGTTCGTCCATGCGGGCGGGAGGTTCGGGCACTCGATCGCCAGGCGCTCGAGTTCCGGCAGCGCGAGTTGCCACTTGCCGGCGGCGAGCAGGGCACGCGTGTACTCGCCGCGGTACTGAATGTTCGCCGGGTCGAGCGAGCGCGCACGGTCGAGGTGGAAGACCGCCTGATCGGGCAGGCCCGCGTCCATCAGGAGCAGGGCCAATTCGAACGCGGCGTTGTGATCGGTGGGGCGGGCGGCGACGGCGCGGCGGAGAAGGGCCAGTCGCGCATCGGCCGGGCCGGGGCGGGCGCTCACGCCGTCCCCGCGACGCCGACAACGCTTCGCGTGATGCGCGAGCGGACGAAGCGGCGGGCCTCGGCATCGGCGTGGAGAACATCATCGAGCGACAAGACGTCCCGTGCGGGGTGCGCGTCCAGCGCCTCGCCGGCCAGTTCGGTGATCCGTCCGAAGGGGATCTGCCGCTGGAGAAACGCTTCGACCGCCGCCTCGCTGGCGGCGTTGAAGGTGCTGCCCGCCGTGCCGCCATGGGTCATGACGCGCTGGGCGTGCGCGAGCGCCGGGAATCGCTCGTGGCTGGGCGTTTCGAACTCGAGTTTGGACATGCTCATCAGGTCCAGCCTGCGGGAGCAGCCCTCAGGTCGCGCGGGGAACGTGAAGGCGTACTGAATCGGGCTGCGCATGTCCGGCGGGCCGAGCTGGGCGATCAGCGACCCATCGGCGTACTCGACGAGCGAATGGACGATGCTCTGCGGATGAATGAGCACGCCGATGCGATCGGGCTCGAGGCCGAAGAGCCAGTGGGCCTCGAGAACTTCAAAGGCCTTGTTCGTCAGGTTGGCCGAGTCGATCGTGACCTTCGCGCCCATCGACCAGGTCGGGTGCTTGAGGGCCTGCTCCGGAGTCGCGTCGTAGGCCTGCTGGAGATTCCACGTGCGGAATGGGCCGCCGGAGGCCGTGAGGATCACGCGGCGGACCTGCGAATCGACCCGGCACGGCGGGCAGAGCGGATTCGCGGCCGAGGCCGGGCTGGTGAGGCCCTGGAGACACTGCCAGATGGCGGCGTGCTCGCTGTCGACCGGGAGCAGCCGCGACCCGCTGGCCCGGGCCGCGGGAATGACCAGCGCTCCGGCGGCAACGAGGGATTCCTTGTTCGCCAGAGCGATGTCGCGCCCCAACTGCACCGCCGCGAGCGTCGCGGGAAGGCCCGAGGCGCCGACCATCGAGGACACGACGATGTCCGAGTGGACCTCGCGGACGAGGGTCTCCGCGGCGGAGGGGCCGGTGCGGAGACTCACACGGGAGAGGCCGATCCACGTCCCCGGCGGGCTGGAAGCGTCCGTGCCGGACTCGGCAAGGGCCAGGTCCTTGACCTGCCACCGCTCGGCCTGCTGCATGAGCATGCCGGCGTTCTTGCGAGCGGCAAGGCCCACGACCTGATAGCGGTGCGGATACTTGCCCTGTGCGTGAAGGGCGTTGAGGTGCTCGAGGACTTCGAGCGTCTGGGTGCCGATCGACCCCGTCGAGCCGAGGATGATGACCCGGCGCAGGGAATCGACGAGCGCGGAATGGGCGTTGATCGGGCGGCTCATGACGGGTGGTGGGCCGGTCGGGCGGGAGATCGGATCAGAGTTTGCTCAGCTCTTCTTGCCGATGAGCATGCCGATAACCGCAAAGACCGCGGCCGCGGCGGCGAACGCACCGACGATGATCCAGAGGTTGCCGGCCAGTGAGTTGATCAGGCTGGCGCTGGCGCCGGAGAGCGCCATGGTCGTAACGGCAACCATCGTGCCCAGGACCAGGACCAGCGCAAGGGCCAGACCGCCGGTGATGCCGGACCACGTGGGGTCAACCTGCTCGCCCATCGCGTAGAAGACCGGCGCACCGCCGGAGCCGCCGCCGGACGCCACATCGCTCGCGACGCCCGCGGGCTCGAAGAGGGCCTGGCCCTGACCGGTGCCGCCCGAGTCGCCGGCCTGATCGCCGTACACGTTCCCCAGCAGGTTCGCACCCGCGGCGGTGTCGTCGCCCTGGCGGGTCAGATCCAGCAGGCCGGACCCGGAGCCGCCGAGATCCCCCATGCCCGTCGTCGGCACCTGGGTGTTGGAGACCTGGGTCTGTGCGGAGGGGTCGGTGTCGTCGAGTTCATCGGCCTCGAAGATGGAGATCCCCGAACGCTCCTTCGCGGCGGGGTCGGTGAGCGAGCCGAGGCCGGGGCTGGAGCCCGAGCCGGAGCGGGCGTCGTCGGCCAGGCCGATGGGGCCACCCGAGTCGGCCAGCGGGATCACGCCGCCATCATCGCCGCCGCCGGAGAGCGTGTCGACCTGCTCGCGCTTGAAGACGAGCTTGTCGCGGTCGCGGAACTCCTGGAGCTGTCCGGACGCGGCCATTTCCTTGACACGCTGGGCGGTAACGCCGAGCTTGTCGGCGGTCTCTTCGAGGGTGTAGAACATCTTGGCCATGGCGGGACTCCTGATTCGATCCGGATTCGAGGTCGGGAGGAAGGATACCCGGCCCGGCGCGGGCGTGTCAGGGCGTGACGGGCAGAATTCGAGCCCGGGTGGGGCCGGCCACGATTGGGGACCGGATGTGGAGAGGTCGCCATGGGGCGCCTCGGGTCGGGCCTTTGGTGGCCTCAGGGGGTGTTGCCTCGGCACGGCTCGCGTCGAGTGCCTGTGCCAGCGGGACCAGACGGGTATCTCGCCCCAGGATGAGGTCGATCAGTTCGCCCGATCGGCTCGTCCGCAGGCTGATGTTGCGGACCAGCCGGGCGACGACCGGGATCTCCTCGGAAGGGAGTTCAAGGGCGAAAATGGACATGAACTCGTTGGGGACCATGCCGTAGCGGGCATCGGCGTAAACGCGGGGCGTGCCAACGGGGTCGCCGAGGCTTGAGGGACGGACGACCCAGTTCTGGCTGAACCAGATCCACTTCTCGAAGTAGTCCAACTGGGCGTCGGTCAGGCCGTCGGTACGGGCATCCTCGCGGGTGAGCAGCGGGGTGCTCGAACCGGTCCAGACTGTCGGCTGGCCGAAGAACGGAACGCGGATCTGGTCGGCGTACACGCGCCCGTTGTGAACGTACACGCTGCGGTAGAGCACAAGGTTGATCGGTGTAGGCAGTGCACGTCGCGGCGTGTCGGCACTGAAAACGTGGCCCCGGGCCTGCGCGAGTTGGGCCTGAACGCTCATGACACGGGCATGCTGGATGGACCCGATAACGCCGATGTAGAACACCGCCCACGCGACGGCGAGGATGGCGGGGGTGCGGATGGATCTCGGAGCCCGGGAAGCAGATTCGGGGGTGGAGGCGATCGCGCGGGGCGTGGCGCGGGACCGCGATCGCTTGATGGACCAGATCAGACCCAGCATGAGCGGAAAAGTGACCAGTGGATCGATGATGCCCACGAGATCCCAACTGATCCGCTCGAGGGAGAACGGCCAGTAGATGAGCGTGCCAAAGGTCGTCGCGGCGTCGAGCGGGGCGTGGGTGAGGATACCCACCCCTGCGGCGGCGAAGACCGCCGCCTTCTCGCGGCGCAGCGAGGGGATGAGCATGAACAGCAGCGTGACCAGAAGTGCGCCAAGCGGGACAAAGCCGATGCCGTGCGTGAAGTGCCTGTGCCAGAACCAGCCTTCGAGCGGATCGCCCGGGGGCTGAATGAAGATGTCGGCATCGGGGAGATAGCCGGCCAGTCCGCCGATGAGCCACGCCGACCGTGGAAGCCGGCGGCCGAAGGCGGCCTGAGCGGCCGCGGAGCCAAGAACAACCTGCGTAATAACATCCATAGGAATCGTCAGATCAATAGAGGAATGACGGAGAGGATGCACGGCGCGGGCATCCGAGTCCGGCGACGTCCTTTCAATGCATTGCTTCCCTGCGATGCGGTAGCCGACACGATCACTGCTCGGGCGGCGTGGACATGGATCGGGTCATCGACTTCCTTCGGCTTTCCCAGCGGTTTTTGAGGGTGTGCTCGATCTTGAGCAGGTCAAGACACTTGGCCACGATGAAGTCCACGATATCGTCGATCGTTTCGGGGAGCAGATAGAAGCCGGGGTTCGCCGGGGCGATGATGCCGCCGGAGAGGGTGATCGCTTCCATATTGCGAATATCAATGAGACTCAGCGGGCTCTCGCGGTGAACAATAATGAGGGGGCGTCGCTCCTTGAGCGTCACCATCGCGGCTCGCGCGAGCAGGTTGGAGCCCGAGCCGGTGGCGATGTAGCCGAGCGCCGTGCTGGAGCACGGAACGACGACCATGCCGTCGTGCATGAACGAGCCGCTGGCGATAACCGCGCCGACGTCTTTGTGCGGGTGAATGAACAGGCGAACGTTCTCGATCTCCTTCGCCTTGCCGGCAAGGGACGGGACGAGATCCTTCAGCGCCAGGGTGCGGATATCGAGCTCGTCAAAGAGCAGTTGCCGGCCGTACTCGGTGACGACAAGGTGAACCTCGTGGCCGAGGGTCAGCAGTTGCTCGATGAGCCTCGTCGCGTACTGAGCACCGGATGCTCCGCTGATGCCAACAACGACCCGCTTACGGGCCGCGGGGGCCGCGATCGGGCCGGGAGCGGGCGAGGATCGTGGACGAGAGGAGGACCGTTTGGCCATTTCGTTCGGCTTTCGTGGAGAGAGTCTGAGGCAGGAGTCGATGGTAGGTTCACGCGGAGGCGTATCCGTTCATACAGTCTTGAGTGCGGTCGGTCGCATGAGCGACGGCCCGAACGCGGTTCTCGGACAGAGCGCGTCGTGCGGGCGAGCGAAAGGACATCGGCGACCGACGAAGTTCGAACGGACTCGAAGATGGAAAGAACCATGACCAGCGAGCTCAACATCGGATCGTCCACCACGCGTCAGCATCGCCCCGGCCGCGGTCGGGCGGCGGTGTCCCGGGCATTCTCGCTCGCGACGGCGGGCGCGCTGATGATCGGCGCGGGGCTCCTGACCGCCTGCGCGGGGCACGGCTACAGCAGTTGGCCCGAGGTCAACAACTGGGACAGCGCGGGCGATGACATGAACGTCGCCCCATCGCCCGAGGCGATGGCGACGGCGCTGCGATGGACGATCCGGCGATTCCCACCCGTTGCGAACCCGGAACTCGGACGCGAGTACGACGAGCCGCTGGTGATCAATCTGCCGCCGATGCTCCGCCAGAACGTCGCGGAGGACGTGTTGCGCCGCGTCGGCGGCCGTGCGCAGTTGGCGACGGCGAGCAACAGCGGGCCCGATTCGACGCTGCCGACTTATCACGTTTCGCGCGTGCTCATCCGCGGGGCCAACGCCGAGGTGGAGATCATCCGCCCGGTGCTCACGATCGGGTCCAACGCCGGGGGCACGCGGCTGTATCAGGCGGTCCGGCTGGACCTGCTGGGCGGTTTCTCGCCGTGGCGGGTCACCGGCCATCAGTCGCTGGCGGTGGGGCAGGCCAGCGTGCCGCCGGTGACGCTGATGGAGAACCGTGCCGATGCGTCGGGCTTCAGCCCCGAGGAGCGCCGGGCACGCGAGCAGCGGCTGCGCGATCAGTTGCCCGGCGCTGGAACGCGGCACAGCACGCCGTCGACCGCGCAGCCGGCGGTGAACGAAGTGCCGGCCGAGCCGCGTGCGGTGGATCCCGCGCCGGTTGAACCGCGCGCGGTCGATCCTCAGTAAGCCGAAGGACGCAGCACGACGTGAACTGGCGGACGGTCAGGCGATCGTGATTTTCGCAGGATCGATCCTGAGCCACGGGCCCTCGATCGAGTCGCCGGCCAGCAGGGTCGCGACCTCCGCCAGCGATGCGCGCTGACCGGGCCATGTGCTCGACCGCGATGCATCACGCAGAAGCACCCAGCGGTGCGCGGCGTGCTCATGGTTCAACGACGGCGTCCAGTCCGGCGCGACCAGCGCCAGGAATCGGGGCGAGAGAACCACGCAATCGATCGCCGAGATGAAGTACGGGTGCACCTGCTCCAGCGCCCAGAACGCGGCGCACGCGGCCGGGTCGGCGATGTTCAGGCCGACCTCCTCTCGAGCCTCGCGCATCGCGGCGGCGGTGGCGGACTCCTGGCCATCGATGTGGCCCATGACCGGCTGCCACGTGCCCTTGAGCGGATCTCGCGTGCGCTGGAGTTGAAGCACCTCGAACCGATCGCCAACCTCGGCACTCGCGGGCGATCTTGTCGGGCGCGCGATGGTCACGTCGATCACATCTGCGCGCAGGCGGGCGCCGCGTCCCGCGGCATCGGGGCGGTAGCCGCGGGCGTCGCGATCCGCACGATCGGTGGCCGCTGGGCTGGAGGACGCGGGGCTTTCCGGTTGGTTCGGTGTGTTCATGCGTGAGCGGCAGACGGCTTCTTCGGCGTGAGGGTGGATGGTTCGGCCAATTCGTCCGCTCCACCCGAGAGCGACCGTAGCGTCGCGGCCTTGACGAGCGTCTCGGCCCACTCGGTATGAGGTTCGCTGTCGGCGACGATGCCCGCGCCGACCGAATAGTGCAGCACGCGCGGGCCGGCCACCGCCGCGGCGGGCTCACTCGGAAGGATCGCGGTGCGGATGGCCACGCTGAGCGTCGCGGAGCCATCGGGCAACAACAGACCCATGCAGCCGCAGTACTGCTCCCGCGATGCGGTCTCGAGTTCGGCGATGATTCGCATGGCGCTGATCTTCGGCGCACCGGTCACGCTGCCGGGCGGAAACGTCGACGCGAGAACACGCTCGAGCGATGTCCCGGGCTCGAGTGTTGACGCGACGGTGGCCGTGGCTTGCAGAACGCCCCCGGCGTGCGCGGAGCCGTGAGCCTCGATATCGCGCGGGCGCTCAACGACAACCGATCCCGGAATGCTCAGCCTGCCAAGGTCGTTGCGCATGAGGTCCACGATCATGTTCAGCTCGGCGTTCTCCTTTTCGCTAGCGCGCAGTTCGGCGGACGCCGCATCCTCGGCACGCGAGCGCGGCCGCGTGCCCTTCATCGGTCGCGTGCGGGCACGGGCGGTTGTCGCGTCGATGTGCAGGAAAAGCTCCGGGCTCGCGGAGATCAGCGTGCGATCGGGCAGGTCGGCGTACGCCGGGTATCGGGGCGTTGCCGCGGCGAACCAGGCGCGGGCCAGCGCTCGGGGCGAGCCGGAGAGTGATGCGGTCAGGCGGTGCGCGAGGTTGACCTGATAGACGTCGCCCGCGTCGATCCGTGCGAGCGCGGCGCGCACGGCGTTGATGTACCGACGCTGCGCGTGCGCGCGATCGGGCTCGGGACAAAGGGGCGAGAGCTCGAATCGCGTCGCGGCATCGGTCGACGGCGTGCAGAGACGCGCAAACGCGCTGCGCGCCGCCTCGATCGCTCCCGCGCCAGGGCCAAGACACCACCATGACGGCGATGGGCCGGCGCGATGGGCCAGCAACCAGGGCGGGCTCAGCAGCGAGACGCCGCGGAGCGGCTCGCTCGTGGTCGGGCTCGCGGCGCGGGGCTCAAAGTGCCCGCCGACGGTGTACGCGCACACGAGGAACATCGGCGCGGGGGGAATCATCGCCGCGCGATAAACACCGGTCTGCCGCCCTGTCGCGGGCACGTCCGCGCGCACCGGCGCGACGATCTGATCGCGCAGTCGACCGAGCGCCGGCTCGCCGACGATCCAAGCATCCGGCGATGAGGGGGCGAAGAACGACCACGGACCGAGCCAGGTAGCCAGCTCATCAGCATCCGCGTTCGATGGCGGGGCGATCGCATCGCGACTGAGCCACGCGGCCAAGGGCACATCCGAGGGCCAGAATGTCAGGGCCTCCAGCGGCGCGGGAGCCGCCGCCGCGCCGGGAGGGGGCGCGAGCGGCTCGGCACGCCAGCGCTCGACGAAGTTCGGCATACACGGGAGGTTACGCGTCAGAGATGGCCAATCCCGCCCGACACCCAAAGCAGATGCCCAGCCGCCGCATCTTCTACCCGTGACGCCTGTTCGGCGTTCATTCGCACACCGAGGGCCCCTCGGGAGCCACCGGCGGCCTCCTTGGGGTCGGCGTGGCGTGTTCGAGGGCATCCGGCCGCAACTGGCGGGCGTGGCGGGCGTACATCTGACCATGAACCCGAGAAACTCCGTGGTGTTTGGGAACGCCCTGCTGACTCGCATCTTGAGTGCAGCTCGGGCGGCGACGCTGCTTCTGGCGGTCCTCGCGGTGATGACCTTCGCGGGTCGCACGCTGGCCCAGCCCATCAGCGCCGAGGAGAAGGAGTCGATTCTGCGAGGCGCCGAACGGCTCATCGAGCAGCGCGCCTTCGCCGCGGGTGTGGACTTCAAGAAGTGGCCGGTGATGCTCGACAAGTATCGCGAGCGGATCGACCGCGCCGCGACGGTGCCCGAGTTCACGATGGTCGTCAATCGGGCGCTCAACGAGTTCGGGATCTCGCACATCGATCTGGTCACCCCGCGGCAGGCCGAGCAGATCAACCGCACGAGTTTCGTGGGCATCGGGATCCGCCATCGCGGCGACGGGTACGAGCAGGGGCTGCGGGTCAACGAGGTGATCGAAGGCTCGCCCGCGCAGGCCGCGGGGCTCAAGGCCGGTGACACGATCGTCAAGGTCGATGGCCAGCAGTTGACCGACCCGTCGCAGATCCGCGGCGAAGAGGGCAGCGTGGTGAAGCTCACCGTGCTCCGCGGCGAGGGGCACGAAAACGCCGGCAAGGAAGAGGACATCGAGGTGACACGCGCGACGATCTCCACGCGTGAGCCCGACACGCTCAAGGAACTCGACAGCAAGACCGCCGTGCTGTACATCCCGACCTTCAGCGCCGGGTATGACCCGCGCGCCGTTGAGCGGCTCATCACGCGGGCCAAGGGGTACGAGAACCTGATCATCGACCTGCGCAGCAACGGCGGCGGCGCGGTGACGAACCTCACGCACTTCCTCGGCTGCCTGCTCCCGGGCGGCACGGTTGTCGGGACGAGCATCTCGTCGCGCACAGCCGAGCGCTTTGCGCAGGAAACGGGAAAGGACACGACGGATCTGAACGCGATCGTCGAATGGGGCGGCGGCCGCAAGATGACCGCTCGGCGCGGGGCGTTCAAGCCGTATGAGGGCCGCGTGGCCGTGCTCATCAACGGCGGTTCGGCCAGCGCCAGCGAGATCTTCGCCGCGGCCATGCGCGAGCTGCGCGATGCGCCGCTGGTGGGCACCCCCACCGCCGGCGCGGTGCTGGTCAGCAGCTACATGCGGCTGGAAAGCGGCTTCCAGATGAAGGTGCCCATGAGCGACTACGTCACCATCAAGGGCGTGCGGCTCGAGGGCAACCCGCTGGAGCCCGATGTCGCGGTGCGCACGCGCCGCTTCTCGCGTGCCGCGGAGGTCACGGAGGATCCGGTCGTCAAGGCCGCGGCGGAGCGGCTCGTGGCCATGGCTCAGGCCAAGCCCGCGCCGGAGCAGCCCATGCCCGAAGATGCTCGCGACGGCAAGAACATGGTCAAGCCGGAGTGACCCGCGGAGGCGAGCGCGCGGTACTCGGTCGACCGGCGCGTGTCACGCCGATCGCCGGAGCGCGGATCGCATCAGCGGAAGTACTCTTCGTGGCGAACTTCCTTGCCGCACTCGGGGCAGACGGGCTTCGCGACGCCCTTGAGGTCGTATCCGCAGCGCAGGCATCGCAGCGTTGAGCCGACTAGGTGCTTGACGATGCGATGGTGACGGGCGAGAGCTTGCCAGCGCGCGAGGTCAGACTCGATGAGCCTGTCCTTCTGCGGGTCGATCACCCGCCGCGGCAGACAAATAAGCCACTCATTGAGCGGACTGAAAAGCAGCACCGCCGAGGGTGTATGGAAGACGTGCGCAACACCGGACCACGTCACCCTGCGCTCGCTGTCGTTCGTCCGAACCCATACATCCGCCGGGGTGATCGCCGCGACAACCTCGCCGGCGCCGATGGTGGCCTGGAAGTCGCTTGTGAACGCGTCGGCCCTCAGACGCAGCCGCGACTTCGAGAACGGTCGCCACCGCTTCATGACCAGATGGATCAGCACCACGAACATGATCACGCCCGCGACGCTGGGCCAGTAGTCGGCGACCTGGCGAGAGCCACCCGAGTATGCCGACACACCGATCACGCCCGCGGAACACAGAAAGAACACCGCGCCGAGAGAGCCCATCAGCACATCCGAGCGAGCCTGCCGCCGCTGGGATCGGACCTCCGGGCTGCCATCGTGGAGTTCCCACCAGATAGCGGCGATCTCCTCGCGCGAATACGTCCAGGAGAAGCGATACTCCGGCCTTCCCGAGTCCTGCTTCGGCTCCATCGCCCTTCCCTCTCCCTCGGACATTCGCGCTTTACTCCTCGAGGTACGTGTACCCCTCAAGCCCATCGTCGTAGTACTTGAGCAGGCTCTTGCCCTCGGCGAAGGTCAGTCGACCCTGGCGGCATGCGGCCTCGATGTCCTGGCGCATCGCGCGCTTGAGGTCCGCGACGTCGTACTGAACATACGAGAGCACCTCTTCGACCGTGTCGCCCTCGATGACCTCGTCGATCTCCCAGTGGTTGCTGGAGTCCAGCGAGATGTGCACGGCGTGCGTGTCGCCGAGGAGGTTGTGCAGATCGCCCAGAATCTCCTGGTACGCGCCAAGCAGGAACACGCCCAGGTAGTACGGCTCGTGGCCGTGGCCCTTGGGAAGACTGCTGGCGGCCAGCGGATCGGGCGCCGCCTCGCGGAGTTCGTGAAGCTCCAGAGACTTCTTGTCCACGCGCTTGTCGACAAAGTGGTCGACCTTGCCGTCGGAATCGCACGTGATGTCCGAGAGAATGCCGCGACGCTGCGGCTCTTCGTTCAGCCGGTGGATCGGCGCGATGGGGAAGAGCTGGTCGATGGCCCACGAGTCCGGCATGGACTGAAAGAGCGAGAAGTTGCAGAAGTAGATGTCGCTGAGGCTCTCGGGCAGGGACTCGAACTCCTCCGGCAACTCGCCCTTCTTGGCGGCGCGCTCCAGGAGTTTGTGGCTGATGGCCCAGAAGAGTTGCTCCACCGCGGCACGCATCGGCAGGCTCATGTATCCCAGGCTGAACAGGCTCATGGCTTCATCGCGGGCCTGCGTCGAGTCGTGGTAGGCCTCCAGCAGATTGCGGTCGGTCATCGAGCGATACGTATCCAACAGGTCGAGCACGGGCTGGGGCACCTCGGTCTCGGCCTTCATGGCCTTCTCGATCGCCGGCATGTCGGGGTTGGCCTCGAACCGGCTCGTGCCCAGCACATCCAGCACGAGAATCGACGAGTACGCGACCATCGCACGCCCCGACTCGCTGACGATCAGCGGGTGCGGCACCTTCGCGTCGTCGCAGACGCTCTTGACGCGATAGACCACGTCCGCGGCGTACTCCTGCACCGAGTAGTTGATGCTGCTGGACCAGGCCGACTGAGAACCGTCGTAGTCGACGCCCATGCCGCCGCCGATGTCGAGCATCGTCACGCCCGCCCCGAGGCGGTGCAGTTCGCAGTAGATGTGCGTGAGCTCGTTGATCGCGTTCTTCAGCACGCGGATGTCGTACAACTGGCTGCCCACGTGGCAGTGCAGCAGATTCAGGCAATCGAGCATGTCGTGGGCCTTGAGGTACTCCACGGCCTGGAGAACCTCCGACACGAACAGGCCGAACTTGCTGCGAACACCCGCGGAGGACTCCCACCGCCCCGCCCCGCGGCTGGAGAGCTTCACGCGGATGCCGATGCGGGGGCGAACGTTGTACTGCTTGGCGTGCTTGACGATGAGTTCGAGCTCGCTGAACTTCTCGACCACGGGCAGGATGTTGCGCCCGAGCTTGGTGGCCAGCACGCAGGTCTCGATGAACTCCGAGTCCTTGAACCCGTTGCAGATGATCGGCATCCCGTTGACACCGGGCCCGCCCGCGGTGGCCGAGAGGCCCAGCACGGCCAGGAGCTCGGGCTTGCTGCCGGCCTCAAGCCCGAAGTTGAGCTCGACAGCCAGATTGGCGATCTGCTCGCAGACATGGCGCTGCTGATTGACCTTGATCGGGTACACGCAGGAGTAGCCGCCGACATACGCCTGATCGGCCATGGCGTCGTCAAAGGCCTTGCGGATCTCGCGCAGGCGGTGCTCGAGGATGTCGTTGAAGCGGAGCAGGACGGGGGTATGAATCCCGCGCTCCTTCAGACCCTGAATGACCTCGTGCAGGTCGATCTGGCGGGCGGGGTCCTTGGTTGGCAGCACGGTGACGTGCCCGGCGTTGTTCACGCCGATGTAGCCCTTGCCCCAGTCGGCAATGCCGTAGAGACGTGAGGCGTCCTCGGGCGTCCAGCGACCCTGCAGGAAGGCGTTCTTAACCGAGGAAATGGTGGCCATGGATCGGAGTTCCGGACGAAAGGCGAGTGTGCGAGGACGCGAAGGGCAACGACAAACCAGGCGGGCACAGACGTGAATCGATGACGGAGGCCTGAACAAACGCGAGCAATCAAGCGGCCCCGGCCGAGGTGCGCTCGGGGGGTGAGGAACAACAGGAAGATCGTCGCGATTGCTGAGCGGATTCAGTGTGCCGAGCCTGAGTGCTGCGCTTGTCAGGCCGGCCGCGCGCCGAGGGGCGTTGGTTCCCCGGATCAAGTGTAGTGCGGTGCGAGCGTCATGCAAGCGCCGACGCGGACGGATTCGCGCGGCGAGTCGCGGCCGCACTCAAGCGCTCGTGCCAGTCGCCCTGCCCCGCGTTCCGGACAGCGCCTCGGCGAGCACCGAACGCGCCAGGCCCAACGACGACGCGTACCTCAGACACGCGAAGATCGGCCCGATGCCCGCCAGCGGCGCGCCCACTACAAAGATGATCGGCAGCCGCACCCGCTGCCACCGAACCTGCGTGGCCAGCGCCTCGGACCCAAACGCGGTCGCGATCTTGGCCAGTACCTTCTGCATAGCCAGAAACTGGATCAGCAGACCGATCACCCAGAACGGAACGGCAAGAACCGAGAAGACCGCCACAAAGAAAACGGGCGGGATAAATCCCACGTTCGGCTCGAAGCTCGTAAAGAATGCCAGAATGAACATCAGCACACTCGCGGCCATGTTCCACGCGGTGCCAAAGAGCGCGGTGCCGAGGTGCCCCGCGGGCGAATCTCGATCCGGAGCACCCGGCGAAGTGACGTTCATGATCGAAACGCTCGCGAAGCAGAAGGCGTCGAACACCAGAAGCGTGAGCCAGAAGGCCGCAAAGCCGGAGCCATTCAAGCCGAATGAGTCCTCCACCATCAACCCCAAACACACCGAGAAGATCAGAACCAGCGGCGTCATCATGACCGCGATCCTCATCATGCCAAGCCCGCGATGAAGCTGACGGATCACCCGAGGTGTCGCCCGGAACGCCCACGCGGCACTCATCGATGTCGCGACGGGCTCCGCGCACTCCGGGCACACATCATGCGATGTCAGGCCCACGAGGCTGTAACCACACTTCCGGCAAGAGATATTGCCCGCGGCCCGTGGCGCCGCCGCACGCGCGACGCCCAACCCAGGATCCAGACTTCTCGGGCCGCTGATGATGCTCCGTCGCAGCGCGGCGAGCCATGACCCATAGGTCATCATCGCGAACACACCCAGGAACGACAACCCCGCCCCCGCGACGGCGAGAATCACCATGATCGCGGCCATTCGCGGAGCGCTGATGTCCAGCGCGCGATCGGGAACCCGCCGCGCAAGCCACCGCGCCCACACAAGCGTGATCGCTCCCTGCACGCACGTGAACACAAACGAAACGATCGGCAGGAACTCAACCGCGATCTCGATCTCCGACAGCCTCGGGCCGCGCGGCGTGCCGACGTTCCTCACGTCGAACGCCAGGTGCCCGAGCGCCCACGCGACGCCGACGACAACATGCGTCCACCCGAGAGAGACCGCGAGTCGGCGCAGGCGCGCAAACCCGCGAGGCAAGGGCGCGGCCCCGTCGGCGGCCATGAGCGAGAGCACGCCCAGCAGCCCGAGCACCGCGAGCACAGGGCAGATGAACGACGCGATCAGCGGCGGAAGGCTCGGCGAGAGCACCCACGCGAGCGCGGCACCGACGGACGTGGCGATCAGCAGCACGCACCCGTGCAGCACGCTCCGCCGATAGCACGGAGACCCGCGGGCCAGCAGCGGCGTCCGCACCGACACCTCGACGCTCTGCCCGCAATCGGAACACACGCTCGAGAGCGAGAGGCCAACGATGCTCTTGCCGCATGCGAGACAGAAGTCGTTGGTGAGTAGCGGCTGGCTGGTCGTCATGGGGTCCGGTCCTGTTCCATCGGCGGCAGGAAGTCGACTCGCGACGGCGAGGCGGGCCGAGTTGCCCTGTCGGCGGTTGGCTCATCGCGGCGGTCCAGGACGCTCTCAAGCTCATAGCGCAGACGCGAAAGCAGCCTGAAGTGCATGAACATCGCCACCAGCGGCCCGATGAGCACGATGCTGCCGAAGATCATCACGACCGGCAAAAGCACAACATACGTCCGCGCGAGCGACCCCGCGAGAACTCTGAATACGCGAGAACAGCCAGCCAGCCCGGGAGGTTGCAGCGATGACCTGTACCGGCTGAAGCAGCAGCGAGAGCGCCATCAGATAGACGAAGAAGCCGCCGAGTGACTCCAGAGCACTTTCCCCAAGAATCGGAGTGCTCAGGACCAACAGGTTGACGGCACACTGCACGCTCGCGATCACTCGAACGATGATGCGATCCCGAGCGCTGGACCGCGTCTCGACTCCATCCGAATCGCGAGTCGTAAACAGGAACGAGCCAAAGCAGCTCGCGACGGAGAGAGCGGCCATTACCACAAGTCCGACCGCAAGCAACGCCTCGATCGAAACGGACGAATTACCGGTAGCCCTCGGCGAAGCGAGGAAGCGGTCGAGCAGTTGGGCGATCCCCAACATGATCGCAAAAACAATGCCGACGGCCATCAACCCGAAGACGACAATTCCCGCCAATGCCGAGAACTGCAAGCAAAGAATGCCGCCAGCGATCGTACGAACATACTTACGCGACGAATCGACCAGCAAACCAGAGCGGACAGACTCGGCGATCTCCGTGCCGCACTCGGGACACTTGCCCCCAAGGGGCAGCCCGACAAGGTCGTACGTGCACCGGTGGCAGCGATGCGACGCGGCGAGAACGTCTGTCGAAGAATCACCGTTCGTTCGTTCGGAAGCAACCGGAGTAAACATGGGTGTCCCGGAAAAGTGATGAACGAACAATGCCCCACGGCGTCATGCCCCACCGCCGCCTACGCCCCCTTGAAGCCCGCCGGTCCCGGCAACGGGCTACGCCTCAAGCTCGCGGCGAATGCTGCCCAGAAGCCGCCACTGTAGAAAGGCGATCGCCACCTGCACAGAACCGAGCAACGCCCTCCCGATGAACTGGGCCAGCTGCCACTCCTCGAACCTGACGCTTCCAAGGCCTCGAAGCACGAGCCCAGGCCCGAACACGCCGACAATCGCCCCGATAACAAGAACCACCGGCAGCACCCACGCAAGACGCCGCGAAGCCATCTGCCGAGCCTGATCGGGCACACGCTCGAATAGCCAGCCGATATAGCGCAGGCTGGCCGCGAGAACGACGATCGTGCTCACAGCAAACAGAGCGTTCATCCCATAGGCGATCGCGAAATAGAGACCGGGGTTCGTGTTGAACACGTCCATCATCATGCCGCTCAGGAGCAGCAGCGATTGTGCGAAGATCAGCACCTCAGTCGCCAGCAGCGCCACAGCCGCGACTCGCAGGACGCGGCGGGCGCACCAGCGGCTCTCGCGCATGGCAAGCCCGGGATCGCGAGTGGTCAGGGCGAGACACCCGACCGCCGCCAGAACCGCCGCGATGAGCCGAACCAATGCCCAGACGATCTGCTGATGATCGAAGTTCAAGATGCTCCCGAGCCCGGGCACAAGCCAGACGACCGTGGCGATCACGAGAACACCATCGAGGACCAGCGCACTCCGAAACAGGCTCGAACCGAAAGCAATCCCCTCGCGGTACCTCAAGGAAGCGAAGCGCAGCAAGATTCCGCGCAGCGAATCCTGCACGGGCAAGCCGCACTCGGGGCACTTACCCTCAAGCGGCAGGCCGACGAGGCTGTACGCGCACCGGATGCAGAGCTTGGCCTCGGACACAGCATTGATCGATACTGATGGGCTGCTCTCGATCATCATTCCTCCGTGCAACACATCATGAGTGTCCTGAGCCGATCGCAAGCCTGACAGGCCTCGACTGCGCGAGCGCATCTCGCAGCTTGACAGTATCCGGAGCCAATGTTCGTGTCACAGCGGCATGGATCAGATCTGAATGAAACTGCGCTCGAGTCTGTCAGCGATTCTCTCGTCCTTCAGCGCCGACCGCACATCCACAAGCAGAATCCAATACAAAATCATCGCGATCAGCGGACCGCCGATCGGAATCGCCGTAAAGACCACCGCCATGGTCGGCAGAAGATAGATGTACTGCCCGGCGCGCCTCGCCAGCTCCGGTGCCGGCACGCACGCCGCGATTGGGCCGACAAGGTTCATCGTCGCGAAGAAGTCAAAGCACACCGCGATCATGGTCACGCCGATCGCCGCCGCAACTAGCGCACTCGACAGCACATATCCCCCGTCCGACAGCATCGCCCCCGCACGCATACTGCTGATCGAACTCCAGAGCCACACGCCGATCGGCAGCCACATCGCGATGGCCTGCGCGATCACACTCGCCCGCAGACTCCTGCACGCGAACGTCCGGGCAGCACCGGTCTCGCCGCGGCCCGCGGTGCCGCTGAGCATCCAACTGCCCATCAGCCGTCCCGTCCGCAGCGCCGCGAGCGTCGGCACCACAACCATGACCACCCACTGAAAGCCAGAGTGCCGCGACTCGGCCGCGGCCAGAATCAGGACGCCTGTCGAAACAATCGCCGATATCCACGTTCCCGCCATAAACGCTGTCAGCACGGTGAGCGCTCGGATCGCGCGGCGTCGCTCATGCCCACTCAGCGGCTGCCCACGATGGAACATCGGCCGCTCACCGAACTCCAGATTCGCAATCGTCGTCGCGATGGGCAGCCCGCACTCGGGGCAATGCCCGTCGCTCGGTAATCCGCGCAACTCATAGCGACACTTCACACACTCGAGTGTCTCAACAATCGTGCCCTTGCGATCGAGCAGGTGTCGTGCGGCAGACAACCCATCGTCCTGAGTCACCCCGGACTTGGCCCGCGGTCGCGGATCATCGTTCGAACCCGGGTTCACCTCGGCTGGCCCCATGCTCGATGCTACCCCGTGTCGCCGCGTCTGTTCACCGTCTCGCTCAAGATCGTGTTCAGATCCGCCCTGCGCATCACGACGACCGAATCATGCTGTACGCTCTCTGTACCAGCGTTGATCTCACCATCTCCGTCCACTTCCCGCCGCCCAACCCTCCCACCGTTCGGAGCACCCACCATGAGCGACACCCTCCACCGTCAGGCCCTCGAGAACGCCGCGAACATCTCCCGCCGCGGCGTGCTGCTCGGTGCCGGGCTCGGTGCCGCGGCCCTCGCCGCGGGCGGGCTGGGGCTTGGTGGTTGTGCGGCCACGGGCGCCAGCGCTTCGGCCCAAGGTTCCGCCCCCCCCAGCGCACGCCGTCGCGTCTCGCGCCTCTGTCACTTCACCGACTCGCACATCCGGCCGGAGTTCAACGCCGTCGAGGGCGTCGCCGCCGCGATGGCCGCGGTCAACGCCGAGCGTGATCGCCCGGATCGCGTGATCTTCGGCGGCGACATGATCATGCACTCGATGGACCAGACCGAGCAGCGCACGCGCGAACTCTGGAGCCTCTGGACCAAGGCCACCGCCGCGCTCGGCCCCATCCCCACGCACTACTGCCTGGGCAACCATGACATCTGGGGCTGGGACAAGGCCGCCAGCAAGAGCACGGGCAACGAGCCTCTCTGGGGCAAGCGCTGGGCGCTGGACATTCAACAGGCCTCTCGCACCTACTCCTCATTCACGCTCGGCCGCACGCCCCGAGGCACGCCATCCTGGCGCGTCGTGCTGCTTGACACCATCTCGCCCCGCGAGAACACGTACGAAGGCCGGCTCGATGACGAGCAGTTCGAGTGGTTCGCGGGCGAGCTCAAGGCCTCAGGTGCCGAAGGTTCGCACGTGATGATCGTCACGCACATCCCGATCCTTTCGATCTCGATGGTCGCGGTCGATGCGCGTCATCGCGCCGAGGGCCTGGTCCTTGGCCGCGGCGCGATGATGATGGATGTGCTGAGGATCCTCGAACTGCTCCGCGCGCACCCGAATGTCCGCCTCTGCGTCAGCGGTCACATCCACACCCTGGACCGCATCGAGTACGAGGGCGTGACCTACGTCTGCAACGGCGCGGTCAGCGGCGGATGGTGGCGCACGCGCGAGGCGAACATCGAACGCTCACGCGGCCGGATGCAGCCCGGCGACCCGGACCCCGCCACGCGCCCGGCTCGGGCCCAGAGCGGCTACACGCTCATTGATCTCTTCGACGATGGCACGTTCGAGAACACCTACCGCCCCTTCGGCTGGAAGCCGGTCTGACGATCGCCCGTGCGGCTCGAACATGCTCCTCGCGGCGATCAGCGTCGCTGGCGGCCGCGCATGTCCGTATCGCGCGACGCCCGCACACCCGCCTCCAGCGCATTCGCATCCGCGACAGTCACCGTGCCGTCGCGCGTGATGTCGCTCGTGGCGGTCCGCCAGACGTACATGTCCTCGATCCCGATCGCACCGTCGCTGTTGGCGTCCTCGCGCGAGCGGATGTGTCGGCCCAGCGGGTCGCCGATGACCACCTGCTGCCAGCTCACCAGCGGAATCGCCGTGTACGCCGCCTCGGCCCATGTCAGGTTGCCGGACAGGAAGCTCCGCGCGATCGGCAGATTGTCGGTCGCAAACTCCGCGAAGGGCTCCCACACCGTGCCCACGCCGAACGTCCCGCCCGCGGCGATGAAGTCCGCAACCTGCTCCTGCTGGAGTTGCCCCTGGATCGCCGTCGGCGCCGGAACGGTGCCGAACTGCCGCCCGTTGTAACTCTCGATGGAGTTGAACACCGCACCATCGGCGTAATTGAAACTCCCCGCGTACGTCGTGCCCGAGTTGCCGGGCGTGTTGCCGTGATTGGCCCCGAGCGTCGCGAGCAGGATGATCGGCGCGGAGATGATCTGGCTCAGGCTCGTCCCCGGATACGTGATCCGCGGGCCGACGAGGAAGTCCGTCACCGCGGCACCCACCGCGTTGTAGCGCACGCTGCTCGGGGCGTATCGGCGCTCCGGCGCACCCGGGTTGCCATCGGCCGGCGCAGACGTGCCCGTGCCGTTCACACCCGCGAGCAGATACCGCGTCTGCTCGTAGTCATCGCCGCCGCGGATGTTCAGCAGCCCGAACGTAAACGCGATGTTGCGGTTGTCAAACTCGCTGTTGCTCGCGGTGTCGATCACGCCGTTGGAGGTGCTCTCATCCAGAATCACGCCGACGGTATCGGTATCCACCGGCGTGCCGCCGGGCGACAGCACCGCGCGGTCGAGCATCGCGTACACGTCCGCGACCGTTGGCGCATCCAGCCGCACAACCAGGTACATGTCCCCCGGCGAGGTCTGCGTCTGCGCAAACCCGTTGACGTCAAAGTTGTTCGCCACGCCCGACCAGATCTGCCCAGAGCCGACCTGCAGACTCGATGTCGGCACGCCGAAGTTCTTCGTGGTGGCGATGGCCACCGTCGACCACGAGTTGATCGGCAGCGTCTGCCGGTAGTACGGATTGACGATTCCGCCAGTCGAACGCGTCCCCGCGGCGGTGTTGGTCGTGCCGCCCAGGTCCTGCGTCAGAAACACCAGTTCGCTATCCACGCTCGCCGAGCAGTAGATCCCGCCGTTGAACCGCGACGCGGCCTGCGTGGGAACCTCTCCCGGGTAGTTCGTCTCCCAGATCCGGTGCGAAAGACCCTTGGTCAGCACGATGCAGCGGATCGTGCGCTGCGGGTCGTTGGCCGACAGCCACGCACGGATCGGATTGCGCAGCCGCGTCGTGAACTCGTTGTAGTCCACATCCGGCCCGGGCACGACCGCCGGACTGCCCGGCGCGGTGGCGAGGTTCATCACCCGCACCCCGCGGCGCGTGCCGGCAAACGTCCCCGAACCCCCGGGTACCGCCGCCGACCCGGCGTAGTACTCGGCGACGGCGCGCGAATCGGGAATTCGGCTGTCGTAGACCACAAGCACTTGCTCACGCGTCAGCCCCGACGCGGACGCCACCGACGCGCAGAGCCCCCCAACCGCCGCCGCGGCACCAGCGACACAAGCGAGTACCCGCGATGAGATACCGGCAAACAACTCGGACATCAGCGCTCACAGTCTGGAGAAGGTCCGGAAACACGCTTCGAACGCTTCGCGCCCGAAGACCCCTTTGAGGTTCGAAATCTACACCACCCCTGACGATCGGCCACTCGGCACCGAGCCCAACCGGGCGATCCGCCACACGGGTTTTCCCGCCCGCAAGGCCCGAGGTCACAGACAACCTCAAAAGGAGCCTGCCAGGCTCAAACCGACGGCCGCCCACTGTCACCCACCAAAAGCGGTGGATCAATCACAGCCTCGCCATCTTCCGCGAGCCACTGGACATAACGCTTGCGCAACTCCGGGGCGATCCCCCCGGCGCGGATGCCTTCAGCCTTGAAGTCGATCAACGGCATGACCCGCACCCGCGCCGGCGAAGGTGTCCAGAGGCTTGCCCACGACGACTCCATCATCGGCGTGCCCGTGATGACGATGGGCAGCACCAGCGCATCGGATCGCGACACGATGAGCCCTACGCCGGGAAGGAACTCGTGCAACTGATGCCGCGCGGTGCGCAGGCGGCCTTCTGGAAAGATCCCCAGGGCCTTGCCGTTGGCGAGTGTGTCCAGCGCGGCACGGACGCCCGCCATGTCCGCCTTGCCCGAGCGGTCGATACTGATGACCTCGAGAAATGACCACAGACCCTCGAGCGACTCCGCCCGCATGTCCGCCGCCATCATCCATCGCACATAGAACGGCAGCGCGGCCTGGATCAGCAGCGGGTCGACGCCGGCGGTGTGATTGGCGACGACGACGATCGGTCGCCCGTTGACGACCGGGCCGGATGGGATGTTCTTGCGGTGGACGATTCGCATCCAGTGGAACAGCCGCGCGTAGACGATGACCAGCCGCCAAGCCAGCCCCGAGGCGATGTCGCCCGCGCGGCGCGGGTTGTGAACGACGCGCTGAGACCACCAGCAGAAGACCAGCCAGAGCGCGGCCGCGCCGACAGGCAGCGCGAAGGTCGACAGACTGGCCAAGAGGGGGATCATGCGGGGCCGGATGTTAGCACGTGCAAACCTATGGGGAAACCAAAGCCGTCGGCTCGTTTTGAGCCGCGAGGGCACTTGCGGCACCGCGAGTGCTCGCGATCGGGCTGAGTACGGTGCGGATGGGCCGTACCCTCGTCCCTATGAGCGACCTCTGGCGAGCGCGGCGGGAGGAGCGGCGGGCGCGGGTCCAAGCGCTGGCGGTGCGCATGAGGCCCACGACGCTCGACGAGATCGCCGGGCAGCGGCACATCCTCGGGCCGGGCAAGTTGCTGCGGCGGCTGGTGACGGCCGGCACGCTCGGATCGATCATCCTGCACGGGCCGCCCGGGACGGGCAAGACGACGCTCGCGGGAGTGATCGCGGCGAGCACGAAGCGTCGCTTCATCAGCGAGAACGCCGCGGGGGTGGGTGTCGCACGCGTGCGCGAGGTCATCGACGAGGCCGAACGGGCGCTGGAGGGCGACCCGGCGGAGCGCACCGTGCTCTTTCTCGATGAGGTGCACCGCTTCAGCCGGGCGCAGCAGGACGTGCTGCTGGCGGCGGTCGAGCGTGGAACACTGACGCTCATCGGCGCGACGACGGAGAACCCGCTGCTCAGCGTCAACAGCGCGCTGGTGTCGCGATCGACACTGCTGCGCCTCGAACCGCTGAGCACCGAGGACATCATCGCGGTGCTCCGCCGCGCCTTGGCGGACAAGGAGCGCGGCTATGGCCAGCGCGATGTGCGCGTCAGCGATGATGCTCTGAGCGCGTGGGCGAAACTCAGCGACGGTGATGCGCGGCGTGCTCTGACAGCGCTAGAGGTCGCGGTGCTCTCGCACCCGGCGCACGCCGATGGCGGGATGATCGAGATCGATCTTGCCGCGGCGCAGGACTCGATTCAACTCAAGGCCGCGGCGTACGACCAGACGGGCGACGAGCACTACGACTGCGCCAGCGCGTTCATCAAGAGTCTGCGTGCCAGCGATCCTGACGCGGGGCTGTACTGGCTGGCGCGGATGCTCGACGCGGGGGAGGATCCGCGATTCATCGCTCGCCGCATGGCGATCCTGGCCAGCGAGGACATCGGGAACGCCGATCCGCGCGCGATCATGGTCGCGCAGGCAACGTGGGAGCTGGTCGAGCGCATCGGCATGCCCGAGGCGCGCATCACGCTGGCGCAGTGCTGCACGTACCTGGCGCTGAGCCCCAAGAGCAACGCGTCGTACGAGGGGATCGAGGCGGCTTTGAATGACGTGCGGAACAACCCGACCCGTGCCGTGCCGACGCACATCAAGGACCGGCGCGTGCGCAAAGCCGGGCAGATGAGCGCGGGGTCGCGCGACGAGAACGCGCAGCGGTACGAATACACGCACGAAACGGGCGCACAGAGCGATCTGCTCGGGCGCGTCGGAACGCAGGACTACATGGGTGTGAGCGTGGAGTACTACCAGCCGACGCAGAACGGGCACGAGGCCCAGTTGGCGGCGCGGCTGGCGCAGGCCCGCGCTCTGCGTGCCGGAGCGCGAGGGGAGCAGCCATGAGCCGGACGCGCGGGCCGACGCCGGTGGATCCAAAGAGCGCGCTCCGCGCGCAGATTCGTGCATCGCTCGGCCGGCTCTCGCCCGCGGATCGGGCGGCGAGATCGACACGGATCTGCGAGCATCTTGGCCGGCGGCTGCTCGAGCCGGGCACCGCCGCGGTCATGGCCTACGGCCCGATGAGCGACGAGCCCGACGTGCTCACGCTTATCGCGCTGCTGATGTCCCGCGGCGTGGTCGTTGCGATGCCGAAGGTCGACTGGGATCGTTCGACGATGCGGCCCGCGGCCATCTCGAGTCTGCTGATCGACCTGGTTCGCGGGCGGCACGGCGTGGCGGTTCCGGCTGAGCATTGCGCCGAGGTGTCGATCGAATCTCTCGCCGCGGTGATCGTGCCGGGGGTTGCGTTCGATCATCGCGGGCATCGGCTCGGGCGCGGCGGCGGGTTCTACGACCGGTTTCTTTCGGAACTTGCGATCGCCAACCCCAAAGCACTGACCATCGGCGTGGGGTTCGAGGTCCAGCGTGTGCCGAGTGTTCCGATCGGGCCGCATGACCGGCGCGTGGCGATGCTGTGCACCGAGAGCGGGCTTTCGCGCTGCCTGCCTTGAGTGAGGCGGAGTAAACTGCGTCCATGCCAGCACGCACGAGCAGCTCGACGGTGGCGGACGTAAACGCGGCGGGCGGGCCGGGCCCGCTCGGCGCGGGGAGCCTGACTTCCGCCGCGTGGCGGCACGCGCACCTGCTGCAACTGGGCGGGCTGAGCGACGCGGAACTGCGCACGGTGCTCTTTCGCGCACGGCAGTATGCCGGGCTGCTGCGGGAAGCCGACCGGGTCGTCCGGCCGATGATCGGCGTGGAGCAGACCGGGAGCGTCGGTCCGCTCGAAGCGGTGTCCAGCGAGCTGCGCGGGCGCGTGATCGCCAACCTGTTCTTCGAGGACTCGACGCGCACGCGCGTGAGTTTCACCGTCGCGGCGCGAAGGCTCGGTGCGGAGGTCATCGATCTGACGAGCGTCGGAAGCAGCGTGAGCAAGGGTGAAACGGTCGGCGACACCGCCGCGAACGTGTCGGCGATGGGTGTTGACGGGCTCGTCATCCGCCACCGCTCCAGCGGCGCGTGCCACCTTGTCGTCCGCACACTCGCGGGCGACTCGGAGGCCATGCCCGAGCGTCGGCGCGACCCGGGCCGGCGGATCTGCAGCGTGATCAACGCGGGCGACGGCCGGCACGAGCATCCGACGCAGGGGTTGCTGGACATCTTCACCCTCGCCGAGTCGTTCGAGCGGCTGGGGACGTTCGATCTGAGCGGGCTTACGGTCGGCATCGTCGGCGATGTTGGTTCATCGCGCGTCGCCAGATCGGATATCGCGGGCATGACCGCGCTGGGCGCGCGCGTGATCTGCATCGGTCCGCCCGCTCTTGCGCCTAGGTCGCTGACGGCCCTCGGGTGCGAAGTGAGCCACGATCTGGACGCGGTGCTGCCGGAACTCGACGCGCTGAACGTGCTGCGTATTCAGTTCGAGCGCCACGAGGTCAAGCCGGGCGAGGCGAAGGAGAACCAGCCCCGCACCGCCAGCAGCAACATCATCGCCAGCGTGCGGGAGTACGCCGAGCTGTACGCGGTGAACGCGCCGCGGGTGCAGCGCATGAGGCCGCACGCGATCGTGATGCACCCGGGACCGATCAACCGCGGCGTGGAGCTGACGGCGGAGGTCGCCGACAGCAGGCGCTCGATGGTTCTTCGGCAGGTGACTCACGGGGTGGCGGTGCGGATGGCCGTGATGAGCCTGTGCCTGAACGCCCCGGTGAGCTGAATCGCACGGCGCGCGGGCGGAAACCGTTCCGGTGTCGCTGGCGATGGATTGGGCTGGTACACTGCCCGACCATGGCCCCGGATGCGCTCAATCGACTGCCGACGGACACTGATGATGGAATGGTGTTGGTCATTTCCGGGCCCAGCGGCGCGGGAAAGACGACGATCACGCGGGCGGTGGAGCGGGCCTTCGGCGATGCGGTCTTCAGCGTCAGCGCGACAACACGGGCGCGCACACCGGCGGATGTCGAGGGCGTGGATTACCACTTTGTCAGCGAGGAAGAGTTCTCGCGGATGGTCGAGGGTGATGAGTTCCTCGAGCACGCGGGGGTGTACGGCAAGCGCTACGGCACGCCGCGCGGGTGGGTGATGGAGCAACTGCGGCGCGGGCGGCTGGTGATTCTCGAGATCGATGTGCAGGGTGCGATCAACGTCAAGCGCTCGCTGCCCGAGGCGTTCTCGATCTTCGTCCTCCCGCCGAGCGAGGAAGAGCTTCTCCGTCGGCTGCGGGATCGGCGGCGCGAGGATGAGGCTCGCATCCAGGCACGCTTCAGCCAGGCGCGCAATGAAATCGCCGCGGCACAGACCTGCGGCGTGTACGACCGCTTCATTGTCAACGACAACCTCGAGTCGGCGATCAACGAGGCGATCACACAGGTGCGCAGCGAGCGCGCCCGGCGGCGCGAGAAGGCCCGCATGCGCGACGCGAGCGGCACCCGCTGAGCGGATCTCGGGGGCTCGCGAGCGCCGGTGCGTATACTCGCGCCGCGTCAAAGGCCGCGGATCTTGGGAGACCCGCCGTGTTCGATGAACGGGAAATCCAGGACAACCCGCTCATCAGCGACAGCGACGGCGCGTGGCAGGAGCTCGTCGATGCGATGAATCCCGCCTCGCTGCTGGTGCTCATCCAGTCGCGCATGGGCCCGGATCTGCTCCGACGGTCAACGCCCGAAGACGTGCTGCAGGATGCGCTCATGAACGCCTGGCGCGACCGCGCCAAGGTCGAGTGGCGGGGCGTGCGTCCCTTCCGCGCGTGGCTGCTGACGGTCATCGACAACCGACTGCGTGATCTTGCCGACTACGAACACGCCCAGAAACGCGGCGGGGGCCGCTCGCCCATTTCCATCGATGCCCCGTCGCGCGGCAACGCATCATCCGACGGTCAGCGGCCCCAGTGGCTGGTCGCGACGACCACGCCCAGCCGCATGGCCGTCATGCGCGAGCAGGCCGTGGCGATCCGCACCGCGCTGGAGAGTCTGCACCCGGACGTGCGCGATGTGGTCCGCCTTCGCGTGGTCGAGCAGCGGACGCTCGAGCAGGTCGCCGACCAACTGGGCATGCACATCTCCGCGGTGCGGCGCCGGCTGGTCAAGGGTGCACAGGAGTATCAGCGCCTCGTGATGAAGCACCTGAGCGGCCGGTCGGTCGCGCTGACGCCGGCGGACCAACTGACCTCGGCACTGGATTCTGCAGCCGAAAGCGCCGATGGGCCGACAGCCCGCCGCGCCGATTCCTCTCCGGGCCTCGGACGGCGGAAGAAGTCGACCTGAGCAACGGCGCAATGCGCCGCCGCTGTCCTCTGCGCACACGCCAAGCGAGCCCGGCCCATGTCAACCGCACCCGAACACGACGGCAGGCCGATGTCACCGGATCGTGATCCGGCGAGAAGCTACGCGGCGGACGAGGCTCTGCTTGACGAGATCTTCGACCGCGCGCTGGCGGCGATCGAGGAACGCGGCGACGTGACGGCGGATGAACTGCTCGCCGGAATCGATCGCCCGGACCTGCGAGATCGCGTGCTGTCGATGATCGACCTCGCCGAGCAGGTCGCGATCGCCACGCCCGCGCGGCGACGGCCATCGGGGGTCGGCCCGTTCGCGATCCTCGCGGAACTGGGGCACGGCGGAATGGGCTCGGTCTTTCTGGCGCGCCGGCAACAGGGCGACGGCCGCTATGTCGCGCTCAAGGTGCTGCCGCCGGCGATGGGCTACTCCGCCCGCACCCGCGAGCGGTTTCTCGCGGAGGCCAACGCGCTGGCGAGGCTCCGCCATCCGCACATCGTTCAGGTGCACGAGGTCGTCCGCGACGGTCGGACACTCGCCTACGCGATGGACCACATCGACGGTGTGACGCTCATGGGTCTGGTGCAGGGAATCGTCCGCCGCGGCGGAGGCGATCCCGATGCGGCGCCCCCCAGGCCCACGATCGACGATGTCGCCCGCGTGCTGGATGTGCCCGCGGCAGACGTGCAGCGCGACGGCCCGGTCCGCTCGAGCGATGCAACGCTCGCGTATGTGGCGTTCGTGACCCGGCGCGTGATCGATGTGGCCGGGGCGCTGGAACTGGCACACAGCCAGGGCCTGCTGCACAGGGACATCAAGCCGGCGAACATCCTGCTGTCGCGCGCATCGCACGCGTATCTGACCGACTTCGGTCTCATGCGCGACGAGGATCTGGACATGACCACGATGGTCGGCAGCGAAGGCGGATTTGCTGGCACGGCGGCATACGCGTCGCCCGAACAACTCTCCGGCGAGACCGCCCGCATCGGCACATGGAGCGATGTGTACTCGCTCGGCGCGACGCTCTATCACACACTGGCGCTGCGTCTGCCGTATGCAGGGCCGGGGCCGATGCAGATTCTCCTGCAGGTGGCTCGCGGGCAGCGCGTCGCGTTGCACCAGGCCGCGCCGTGGGTGCCGACCGAACTGGCGAGCGTGGTCGATCGGGCCATGGAACTCGACCCGCGACAACGCATCGCGACGGCGTCAGAGTTCGCGGCGGAATTGCGGGTAGCGTTGAGCGCAGCGCTGGCCACCCGGTCGGGCGCGGTCGGCTGAGAGCCGGTCAATGGCCGCCGTGATCATCTTTCTTGGCGGCCTTCTCGTCCTTCTTCGTCTTGTCCTTCTTGGCCGCTTTGGCTTCGCTCTTGGCGCCGTGCTCGTCGTGGCCCGCAGCGGTGGGCTTACCCGTGCCCTTCACCGCACCGTGTGCCGTGCCATCTTCGCCAACGAGCCCGGGCTGATCGGTGCTCGCCGCGGCGAGATCGGGCGGCCCCTGCATCAGCACCCAGCCCCAGAGCACGCCGGCGTTGAACAGCGTGACCAGCGCGGCCCAACCGATGGTCTGGCGGGTCTTTTCCGGTACCGCGCCGAGCTTGAGCAGATAAGGCGTGATCGGTGCGACGATCAGGTTCAACGGGAGCGCGATGCTCACCTTCCGCTTGGGCTTCGGGGTGACCTCGACGCTCGGCGCGGCCGCGGGTGGGGCAGCCGGCGCCGGCGCCGCTGATGGGGCAGGAGTTGGCACCGCCGCCGGAGACGGCATCGGAGCCGCCGCCGGGGACGGCGCAGCGGACTGTGCAGACGACGGCACACTCGCGGCAGCGCCAGACGGGGAGACGGGCACGGTCGTGAGCGCGGGCGTACCCGCCGCGGCGGCCGCTCCGAGAATCTGTGTCGGATCGACGAACTCGTCGTCGAGCGCGCTGCCCGCCGCGGATGCCAATTGCTCGTCGAGTGTCGCAATAGCCTCGGCAGCGGGCCGCGGCACCGGAGCGGAAGAGGCTGGCGTTGACGCGGAGGCCTCGCCGGCCGCGGGTGCCGCCGACGAGGGTGGTTCAATCTCCTCGACCGCGTCGGTGCCGGGCGCATCGGCGACTGGCGGCTCCGCGTTCGCGGGCTCAACGCCGGCTTCGCTCGCGGGGGCGGGAACCTGCGTTTGGGCCTGAGCCACCGCGGCATCCACCTGCGAGTCCAGCGGAGACTCGGCATTCGCCTGCGCCTGCTCGATCGCCGACGCGACACCCTGCTCAAGGTCGACCGGCGTTGATGGCACGCCAGATTCCGTAGAAAGCGGCACGCCCTCCGGACTCGGTGCGGCGGGCGCGGGCTCCGCGGCCGCGGGCTCCTCCGCCGGCTCAGCGTCGGGATTGTCAACACCCTGAGGCTTGCCATCGAGTTCGGCCTCAACGCGCGCGGTGGTCTGCTCGACCTGGGTGAGCAGATCGCCCACGCGCTTGTCAAGGTCCTCGGCTTGTGCCTGTGCGGCGCTCATCGGTGTGCACCATCATCGTCCGGCTCGGAGACGAACTCAAGCCCGGCCCACGCCCGGCCGCCAACCGGAACCCGATCAGCCCGCGCGCACGGACCGAATTGTCAGCCTCATCGGGCCTCGCCCGGCTTACCGGTCCTTGAGCGCGTTATCGTCACGCTATGCACCATCCCGGCGCGGCCCATCGTGTGTTTGTTGATCAGCCCCTTGCCGGGCCCGGGAGCATGGTTGCCCTTGTCGATGATGAGGCCCATCACGCTCAGAATGTCAAGCGCATCCGGATCGGCGACCAAGTTCAGGTTCACGATGGCGCGGGCGGGGTGGCGATGAGCCTTGTCGAGTCGCTGTCGCCGGCGCAACGCAAGCAGCCGGGCAACGTGCTGCTGCGGCTGACTGATGTTCGGCACGAGCCGCGGCCCGCGCCGGACGTCATCATATGTTCGCCCGCTCCCAAAGGTGGTCGGCTCGAGGACATGATCGACCAACTCAGCCAGTGCGGCGCGTGCGAGTGGCGCACTCTCGCGGCCCAGCGCGCCGTCGTCGAACCCAGCGAGCGCCGCGGCGAGCGCGTGCAGCGGGTGTGCATCGAATCGCTCAAGCAGAGCGGCCGCGCGTGGCTGTTGCGCGCGACGCTGACGCCGATGTCCTTCGATGAAGCCCTGAGCCCCGCTCCGGGAACCCGCGTGCTGATTGCCGATGCGACGGGCCTGCCGATCGGACCGGCGCTGGCTGCTCAAGCCTCCGATCGCGGCGGGGGAACGATCACGCGCGTGCGCGTGCTCATCGGGCCGGAGGGCGGATGGACCGACGATGAACGTGGCCGCGCGCTGGCCGCGGGGGCGATCGGTGTCTCGCTCGGGCCGAACATCATGCGGCTGGAGACCGCGTGCGTCGCCGCGGCGGTGCTGGTGCGTGGGGTGTTTTCGGCCTCGCGGGCGAGCGCGGGAACGGACTCCGGTTGACCGCCCGACCGCCCTCTCGTGCGGCCCCGCGCCCGCAATCTCGGAGATTGTGAACCGCGCAGGGGGCGAGACAGTAAACTCATCACCATGAACACCCGCTCCGGCTCGCTGCGCTCTCGATCCGCACTCGCGTTCGCCTCGGGATTGCTGGCCATCGCCGCCGCGTCGATCGCCCAGACCACCGGGCCCCAAAACGCCGCCGCCGCGCCCGCGGCCGCCAGCACCGCCGACCCGCTGAGCGCGGATGTGCGCCAGCGCGGCGAGGCCATCGCCCGCAAGGCCATCGACTTCCTCCGCACCCAACAGGACCCCGCCACCGGCGGCTGGAGCGTCCCCACCGAGCCCGGCAGGCCCCACCTGCCCGCCATCAGCAGCCTCGTTCTCACGGGCATGCTCATGCAGCCCGGCCTCGACCATCGCGATGCCCACATCGCCCGCGGCGCGGCGTATGTGCTCTCCTTCGCACGCGATGACGGCGGGATCTATGACAGCATGCTGCCGGTTTACAACACCGCCATCAGCATCTCCATGCTCACACGCTTGAACACGGCCGAAGCGCTCGCTCGCATCGCCCCGGGGGTCGAGTTCCTCAGGCGATCACAATGGGGCGCGCCCGAACCCGTCGGCATCGCCGGAACCGGCAAGGAGACCCCGGCCGTCGTCACCGCCGACAACCCGAACTTCGGCGGCCTTGGCTACGGCAACCGCGGACGCCCCGACCTGTCCAACCTCGCCTTCACCATTCAGGCCTGGCACGATGCCGGCCTGCCCAAGGACGATCCCGCCTTCGCCCGCGCGATCACGTTCCTCCAGCGCGTTCAGATGCTCGAGAAACTGCCCGATGGCACGCCGGTCAACGAAATGGCGTACGCCAAAGGTTCCACGCAGGGCGGCTTCATCTACGCGACCGGTGAGAACGAACAAACCACCGGCCAGGGCAACTCGTGGGCCGGAATGATCGAGGAAACGCTCAGCGACGGCACCAAGGCCTCGCGCCTGCGCGCATATGGCAGCGTGACCTACAGCGGATTCAAGAGCTACATCTACGCCGGGCTCACGCCGACAGACCCTCGTGTTCAGGCGGCCGTGAACTGGACACGCGACAACTACACACTCGCCGAGAACCCGGGCCTGGGCACCGACGGGTACTACTACTACATCGCGCTCTTCGGCCGGGCGATGAAGGCCCTGGGCCGCGACAGCATCGAGGTCACTCGCTTTGCGCCGTACCGCTCGACGATCTGGGTCAGCGGGCTGCGCGATGGTGCCGAAGCGAACGACCTTCGCAACGCCTTCTCCGCTCATGGCAAGGTCGCCGGCGTCACGCTCGTGCCGGACCCGCGCACCGGCAAGCCGACGGGCAACGCGTTCGTGCAGTTCGCCGCGGAGGACGAGGCCCGCAAGGCCGCGGCCTCGATGAACGGGGCCGAGGTCCTCGGCACTCCGATCACCACATCCATGACCAACTCGCCCGATGTGCCGCAGGTCCGCAACTGGCGCGCCGACCTGATTGCCCAACTCGAGCTCATGCAGAACGCCGACGGCTCATTCCGCTCGGTCGATGACCGATGGATGGAGAACAACCCGTCGCTGATCACGGCGTACGCGCTGCTCTCGCTGCAGGAAGCCCTGCGCGACGGCGCCGCAGCGCCGAGCGCCGAGTCCAAGTAACATGTCCAGGGAACGGGTCCGGGGAACGGGTCCAGGGATAGGGGCTGGCAATCGTGCGGCCCGGCAGAAGGTGAACATGCCACGCGCCCCCCACTCGTCCCGGTCCGCCACGCCCCGAGCAATCGCGCTCGGAATGCTCGCCGCGACGATCGCACTCACCCCCGCTGCGCCGCTCGCGGCCCAGCCGCCAACGACGGCACCAGCCGACTCCAGCGCGGCCGCGCCGAACATCTCCGAGCGCAGCCCGCGCGAGGGCCTCGACACCGCGCAGCCGATGACCTGGTATCAGGCCACCAGCCGCGTCAAGGGCCTGACCATCGACGGCAAGCGAGGCGGCAACCTTGGGTATCTCTGGTCCGTGCCGAAGGGGCTCGACCCCGCCAAACCCGGCGATCTGATCATCGTGATGCACCCAAGCGGCACCGATCGCTTGTGGGCGACGCGCTCGCTCCCGCACGCGATGTTCCGCTCCGGCAACATCATCGTCGTGCCCGACGCCGTCAGCGAGGGCGGAGAGTTCGATGTCACCGACGGCACACGCGCCTGGCGACAGCGCACCAGCGACGTGACCGCGCTCCGCGACTTCATCCTCGATGTCGCGCGCCAGTTCCCCACCGGGCAGATCATCCTCTGCGGCTTCGGCGGCGGCGGAAGAATGTCCATCGCGTTTCTCCGCTCATTCCCACGCCTGGTCACGGGGGTCGCCAGTGTCTCCGGGGGTGTGTGGCCCGAGTCGCTGATCCAGTTGCCCGATCTCATCCACCCCGTGGTCATGGTCCATCGGGTCGACGACCGGTCCGTGCCGTACTCCGTATCTCAGGATGCCCAGAGCCTGCTCTCCATCGGCGGCTGGTCCACCGTCAGGCTCCAGCGTGTCGCGCCGCTCGATGATGCGCCCCCGCCGGACCCCGCCAGCCCGGACGCAAGCCTGCTCGATGGGGCCAGCGATGCGATCGACTTCATCGCGGGCATGGGCACCGAGAGCGCGGCCGATGCGCTGCGCGCCGCCCGGGCGCTCGCCCGTGCGAGCAATGAAGCGGGCACAATCCGCGCCCTGGGCGCCGCGCGTGAGGTGCTTCGGCGCTTCGACCCCAAGTCCGGCATTCGGGCTCTCAAGGACATCCAGCCGGAACAGCGCGAGGAGGCGTTCGCACTGGCCGTGGAGATCGAGGCCCACGCGGGCGAGCACATCCGCGCTATCGCCGCGACCCTTCCGAAGCGGCCCGATCGCACCCTTGACAACATCGGCCCATGGGCCGGGCACATCCTCGCCGTGCGCGATGCCCTCTTCGGCACCGATTCATGGGCGACTTTCGAGAGCGACACCGACCTCGCGATCGATCTGGTCAATCACACCGAGGCATCCGGCACGATTCTCGAGGCGTGGGAAGACTCCGAAGCGACGCCGCAGATGCGCTACCGCGCGGTGATCTCGACGCTGCGCACGACCTTCATGAGCGACGGGTTGCCCGCGGACATGGTCGGGTTCTGCATCCGCACCAGCGCCGACGCGGCGGCGCTGAAGATCAGTCCGGAAGATGCGGCCAAGATCGCCGGTGTGCAGGCGTACGCCCGCGCAATGGAAGCCGGTGCCGAACGAGCGCGAACGATCGCGAGATCGTGGCGGCCGAGCGAGCGGGCCCGCTGAGCAATCGCGCCGCCCCGTCGCCTCGGCAAGTCAGCGCAGCTTGATCGTCGCCAGCGCGGTGACAACCAGCAGGATGCTGATGATCCAGAACCGGGCGACAACCTGCCCCTCGCGCCAGCCCAGTATGTGCAGGTGATGGTGGTACGGCGCGCACTTGAACACGCGCTTGCCCTTGGTCAGCTTGAACACCGTGACCTGGATCACCACGCTGGCGATCTCCGCGATGAACACGATGCACATGAACAGCACCAGCAGTTCCTGCCGCACCACCACCGCGAAGTACCCGATCAGCCCGCCCAGCGCCAGCGAACCCGTATCGCCCATGAAAACGCTCGCGGGCAGGCAATTGAACCACAGGAAGCCCAGGCACGACCCCGCGAGCGCGCCGGCCACCACCGCCAGTTCATCGCTCCCGGCAACGTACGGCACCAGCAGGTACTGCGACCAAGCGCGCGTACCTGCGACCACCGCCATCACCAGCACGCCCAGCCCTACCGCGGCACTGATGCCCGCGGCCAGTCCGTCCATGCCGTCGGTGATGTTCACCGCATTGCTCAGGCCCGCGATCATGAGCGTTGACAGCAGCATGTACGCGCCGAGGCTCAGGTAAATCAGGTTCGGACTCACCGGACCATCGCTGGACTCGAACGTCTTCTGGAACGGCAGATTGAGCACGTGCGCCAGATCGCCCGGGGCCTCGGTGTTGCCGTGGCTGTACGCGAAGTAGCCGATGAGCGCGCCGAGCCCGAGCTGAAAGACCAGTTTCTCCCACGCGTACAGGCCCTGACGGCTCGCGCCGGGACGCTGGGCCGCGGTGAGTTTCAGCCAGTCATCAAACCCGCCAAGAACCGCGAGCCAGATGGCGACAACCATCGCAAAGAGCACGTAGTGGTTGCTCAGGTCACACCACAGAATCGTTGACAGCACGATCGCGCCGACGATGAGCACGCCTCCCATCGTGGGCACATCCTTCTTGCTGCCCGCCGCCGCGGCCAGCGCCGCCGCATCACTCAGGCCCGCATCGCCGATCTTCTTCCGGCGGAGCCACGCGATCACCGGCTTTCCCGCGAGGACGACGACGAAGAACGACATGATCGCCGCGCCCAGCGCCCGAAACTGCACCTGGTCGAGCACCTGCAGGTACGAGAGCAGCCAGTTGCCCTGAATTGCGTCGCGGATGAACTGGTCGTAGATCGTGTACATCTCTGGCGTGCGTCCTGTCGGTCGGAGGATCGTCGGGAAGGTTGCTCGGGCGGGTGGTCCGCGGCTGACGCGGCGCTACGCCGGTGCACCGGCTGCGCCCGCTCCCAGCCCCGCGGCAATCGTCGGCACCACGCCGCTGAGGTGCTTGACGATCCGCTCCAGCCCCACCGCCCGCGAGCCCTTGAGCAGCACCGTGTCCCCCGGACGGACCATCGCCGCGGCCACCGCCGCCCGCTCGGGGCTCGCATCGGCCAGTTCGACCACGCTCGAACCGGGAACACCCGCCGCGACCGCCGCCCGCGCGTAATGCGGCCCACCCGCGCCGACGACGATCAGCGCATCATCGCGACCGATCAGCCCGAGTGTCCCGACCTCGCGCCCGACTTCCTCGTGCAGCGCGACCGAGCCCGCACCGAGCTCGCGCATCTCGCCAAGAATGATCACGCGACGCCCGCGCGGAGCGCTCGCGAGCACCGCCGCGAGCGTGCGCAGGCTCGCGAGCATGGATTCGGGGTTGGCGTTGTACGCGTCGTTGATCACATCCACGGGGCGCGACGGATCGCTCGCCAGCAGCACACGCGAGCGGTCCCACCGCATCTCCGGTCCGCGAGCGTTTCGCAGCGCCTCGACGATCGACTGCTCATCCACGCCCAGTCTTCTCGCGACGCCGATCGCCGCGGCCGCGTTGGTCGCGTTGTGCATGCCCGGCAGCGGCACGAAGTACCGCCCGCGCCCGTTGAGCGAGAAACTGGTTCCGACCGGCGCACCCGCCGACACACCCGCGGCAGGATCGGCCTCCACGCGCGGCTCGGTCACTCGGAGCATGCAGCCCTCACCAAGCCCGAAGGTCATGACGGCCACGCCGCCGACCCCATCGCGGACCTGCCGCGCAAGTTCGGGCGAATCGCCGATGACCAGCGCGAGCCCGCCAGAACGCGTGCCGCGAACGATCGCGGACTCTTCCTGTGCCACACCATCGAGCCCGCCGAGCAACTCAAGGTGTTCTCGCCCGATGCTCGTGATCACGCTCACGTCGGGCTCGACAATGCCGGCCAGATGCGCGATCTCGCCCGGCGCGTTGGTGCCGACCTCGCAGATGAGGTACTGGTCCGTCGGCGATGCGCCCAGAATCGTCAGCGGCACGCCGATGTCGTTGTTGAAGCTCTTCTTGCTTGCGCTGCCGCTCAGGCGCGAGGCCAGCACCGCATCGATGAGCCGGACGGTCGTGGTCTTGCCGTTGCTGCCGCAGACGGCGATCACACGCGTGCGCGTCAGCGATCGGCGATACGCGTGCGCGAGCCGCCCGAGAGCTTTCCGCGCCTCGGAAACACGGATGACCACCGGCGGAACACGCACACCCTCGCGCAGGCGCGACAGGTCCACATCGCGCTCGATGAAGATCAGCGGACAGCCCGCCGCGGCGACCTCGTAGACGAACTCATGTGCATCGAACCGCTCGCCGCGGATGGCCATGAACGCCTGTCCCGGCAGGATGGACCGCGAATCGATCGAGAGCCCCTGCAAAGCGGGCGGCGCTCCGCCCGCGCCCGGGTCGGGCCTGAGCACAAAGGTGCCGCCGGAGGCGCTGCGCAGGGAGTCGGGTGTCCAGAAGTTCACGCCGGGCCTCCGCCCTGTCCGGGCGTGCGGCCGTGCGCATCGCCCGGCCCGTGTCCCGACGGGCGCGTGCGCTGCACCGGCGCGTGAGCCCGCGCGTGAGCCGCGGTCTGCGCCAGGGAGTGCCTGGCCGCGACATAAACCGCCGTCGGATGCTCACCGGGCTCGATGCCGCGAGCGCTCAGTGCTTTGCGTGCTTCCTGGCGATCGCTGAAGTCCTTCTTGATCGTGGAACCCTTGCCGTCGGGCACGATCTGATACTCCTCGTGGCCTTTGCCGGCGATAAGCACCATGTCGCCCTCGCTCGCGCCCGCGACGGCCCGCGCGATCGCCAGCGCCCGGTCTTCCTCGATGATCACGCGCGAGCGCCACTCCGGCCGCACGCCCGCGAGAATCTCATCGATGATCGTCCGCGGGTTCTCGCGCCGCGGGTTGTCGCTGGTGATGATCGCCACATCGCTCAGTTCCGCGGCGAGCGCACCCATCTTGGGCCGCTTGGTGCGGTCGCGATCCCCGCCGCAGCCGAAGACGCACCACAGCCGCCCCTTGCCGCGCGCCGCGACCGTCGCCCGCATCAGCGTGAGCACCCGGCGCAACGCATCGTCCGTATGGGCGTAATCCACGAACACCGCCAGCGGGCTCTCCGGCGGAGAAACCGGCTCCAGACGCCCCGGCGGCGCGGCCACTCGCCCGAGCGCATCACGCACCCGGGCCTCATCAATCCCCAACCCAACCACCACCGCCGCGGCCTGCAACGCATTCATCACGTTGTGCGCGCCGATCAGCGGCAGGCGCACCCGCCACGGCTCGCCCCCCGCCGAGCGCCACGGGCCGAAGATCTCCACCTGCGTTCCGGTCAGGTCGCCGCCGATGATCCGCTCGCTCCAATCGGCGACCGGCTCGCCCGCGCTGTGACGCGTACGCATCGTGCAGCGAACCACACGCGCACGCGTGTCGCGGATCATCCGCTCGCTCCACTCATCATCGGCGTTGACAATCGCCAGCCCGCCCTGCTCGGCCGTCGGCAGCCCCGCGAACAGCACCGCCTTGGCATCGGCGTACCGCTCCATCGTCCCGTGATAGTCCAGATGGTCGTGCGTCAGGTTCGTGAACACGCCGATTCGGAACCGCGCGCCGCCCGGCGCCCCCACGCGGCACTGGTCCAGCGCGTGGCTCGACGCCTCCATCACGCACGCCGAGCACCCCGCTTCCACCATCCGCGAGAGCGTCAGGCTCACCTCCAGCGCCATCGGTGTCGTCAACTGCGCCGCGGCGACCTCCGTCCCATCATCGATCAGCACCGTGCCCATCATCCCCGTCCGAACGCCCAGGTCGTTCAGCAGCCGATGGATCAGAAACGCGATCGTGGTCTTGCCGTTGGTCCCTGTCACGCCCACCATCGCCAACTTCGATGCCGGCGAGCCGTAGAACCGCTCGGCCAACTGGGCCGTGATCAGCGGCAGATTGTCGGTCGTGAGCATCACCGGCGCGGCATCGTGCGGACCGAGGTGGAGCGCCGGGGCGGGCGTCTCGCTCAGAACGGCCGCCGCGCCGGCCCGCGCCGCACCGGAGGCAAAGGCCCGCCCATCGCTGCGCTCGCCCTTGCGGGCGATGAACAGCGAGCCGGGCATGACGGTGCGGGAGTCCTCGGTAATGTCGGTGATGCGGATCGCCGACCAGTCTCCGGCCGCGCTGGCGGGGCCGCCCGGCGCTTCGACGCTGATCGCCAGCCCAGAGATGAGTTGCCCCAGAAGCATGTGCGCAGGATCCTCCTGCCCGGCCGCCCGCCGGGGGTCACGTGTCCGCCATTATCGCTGGTATCGACCCTCACCCGCTCGCGAGCGCACATTTCGCGCCGTGTTCGCTCGGGCCGGCATGGCCAGACCGCTCAACTATCAATCCCGCCGCGCTCGCACCCGCACATGAACCTATCTTCACTCGCATGAGGCTTGTGCGTCCGGCCATCCTGTGGCGGTTCATCAGCCGGGAGTTCTGGAAACTCCTGCTGCTGACCGGCTCGGTGCTGGTCGTGGTCATCGCCTTTGCGATCACGATCAAGCCGCTGGCCGACGGGCTCATCGGGCCGGCCGACGCCGTGCGCTTCATGCTCATGGCCAGCGTGCCCATGATGCAGTACGCCCTGCCCTTTGCCGCCCTCTTCGCCGCGACACTCGTGTATCACCGAATGGCGCAGGACAACGAAGTCGTCGCCACGAGCGCCGGCGGGATCGCGTACCGCACCATGCTCGTGCCGGCGGCGGTCTCGGGCCTCATCCTGGCCATCTTCGTCGGCCTGCTGGCCGATCAGGCCATGCCCCGCCTCCTCCGCGCCATGCAGGAACTGGTCGCTCAGGACGCCTCGCGTCTGATCTCCTCCAGCGTTGGTCGGGGTCAGGCCATCCGCCTCGGCGACCGCCTGCTGTACGCCGACACGTTCAATCGCCTCGAGCCCGAGCCCGGCTCGCGCGCCTTCCAGCGGTTCCTGCTCTCGGGCGTGCTCGCGGTGGAACTGGACTCCGACGGCAAGCCCACGTGGGAAGCCTCCGCCCGCTTCGCTGAGGTCTGGCTCTATCGCGAGAGCACCGCCGTACGCGACCAGGGCCAGACCGCGATCGTCATGCGCCTGCGCGACAGCGTCGGCGGACGCGAGCAGCGCGGGCTCTCGCAGGTCGAAGAAACCTCCATCGTCTACCGCATTCCCTCGACATTCACCGACGATCCCAAGTACCTCTCGCTTGGCGAAATGCTCGCGACGCTCGAAGAGCCCGAACGGCTCAACATCATCGACAGTTCCCGCCGCGTGCTGGCTCAACGCATCGCCGAGCGCGAGGCCTTCGATGCCTGGCGTCGCACGCTCGATCGCGATGGCCGCCTGACCCTGCGCGACGCCGGCAACCGCCTGATCGTCGTCCGCGCCGCGGGACTCGCCGCCGCCCCGGATGGGGACGCGGGCTTCATCCTCACGCCCGGCACACGCGGCGGCCCGGTCGAGGTCTCCGTCATCACCGAGGACAGCCGCACCCGCACCCACCGCGCCGAACGCGCCTTCCTCACGCTGCCCATCATGCCCGACGCCAGCCGAAGCCTCGCCAGCGTGCTGATGGAGAATGTCCGCACCACCGGCGCATCGCCCGCACTCAGCGAAGCCCTCGGCCAGCCCGCCGAGCAGGAGCCCACCCGCGGCATGGGGGGCATCGTGTCCCGATACGCCGTCACCAACCTCGTTCCCTCGCCCGATCCGCTGCCCGAACTGCTCGCCGAACGCTCATCCGTCCTGCTGGCCAAAGGCCGCGCCAAACTCTCCTCCGGCGCTTCGACCGCCGACGATGCACCCCTTCGCAGCACCATCGACTCCCTCCAGGCACAGATCGATGACGCCCGCCGCGAGATCCTCTCCAAGGCCCACGAGCGTCTGGCCGCGAGCCTGACCTGCGGCGTGATGGTCGTCCTCGGCGCGGTGCTGGGCATGCGCCTGCGCGACTCGCTCCCGCTGGCCGTGTACCTCTGGGCGTTCCTGCCCGCGCTGGTCTGCGTGCTGTCGATCTCCGGCGGGCAGCGCATGGTGCACACCTACGGCCTGGCCGGCCTGCCCGTGCTGTACGCCGGCGTCATCGGGCTCTCGCTCTTCTGCTTCTATCAGTATCGAATCCTCGCCCAACGCTGATCCCCGCCTCGTCCCGCCGCACACCACGCCGACCGGAGCACTCGTTCGATGCGCGTCGTCCTGTTCACCGACACGCTTGGCGACGTCAACGGCGTTTCCCGCTTCATCCGCAACATGGACACGCAGGCCCACCTGACCGGCAAGTCGCTCCACGTCCTGACCAGCACGCGGCTGACCATTCCCGATCGACCAACACTCATCAACATCCCCCCGCGATACGCGCAGCCGATGCCCGGGTATCCCAACCTCGAACTGGCCTGGCCCGACGGCGTGCTGCTGGGCCGATGGTGCCGATGGCTCAGGCCCGATGCGATCCACATCTCGACACCCGGCCCCGTCGGCGTGCTGGGCCGGCGCCTGGCCCGGCAACTCGGCATCCCGCTGGTCGCGACGTATCACACGGATTTTCCCGCGTACGTCAACATGCTGCTTGACGACCGCGTGCTCGACTGGATCTGCACACGCGTCATGAAGTGGTTCTACCGCCCGTTCGACCTCGTGCTCACACGCTCCGGCGCGTACCGCGCGCCGGTCATGGCCCTTGGCCTGCCCGAGGATCGCGTGGTCACCCTGCGCCCGGGCATCGACACCGCGACCTTCTCACCCGGTCCGCGCGACGATGCGCTCATGTCGCGCCTTGGGTGCCCCTCCGGCTCCGTTCGCGTGCTCTACGCCGGACGCGTCAGCGTTGAGAAGAACCTGCCCATGCTCGCGGCGATCTGGCCCGGCATCGCCGAACGCGCTCGCAGCGCCGGCGTACCCGCCACGCTCGTGGTCGTGGGCGATGGACCGTACCTCGCCGACCTCCGCGCACGCCTGAGCACCGAACACGCCGTGACGCTCGGCTTCCGTCACGGGGCCGAACTCCTTGCGATCTACCGCTCCTGCGACCTCTTCGCCTTCCCCTCCATGACCGACACGCTCGGCCAGAGCGTCATGGAGGCCCAGGCCTGCGCACTGCCCGCGCTCGTTGGTGATGTCGGCGGCCCGAGCGAAGTCGTCGAGCACGACCAGACCGGCCTCGTTCTGCCCGCAGGCAACGCGCGCGCCTGGAGCGACGCGCTGCTGTCCCTGATCCTCGATACCGCCCGCAGGCAGCGCCTCAGCACCGCGGCGGCGCAACGCATGGCACCTCGCACCATTCGGGCCAGTTTCGAGCATTGGTGGTCGCTGCACGAACTGGCCATCGCCCGCAGACAGCACCCGACGGGCAACTGATCGGGTACGCTCCGGACTCATGCTCCCACTGTTCGCGCTGACCATCTTCCTCGCCGCGTTCCTGCTCTTTCTCGTGCAGCCGATGGCCGCGCGACTGATCCTGCCGCTGCTCGGCGGCAGCCCCGCGGTCTGGAACACCGCGATGGTCTTCTTTCAGTTCCTGCTCCTTGGCGGCTATCTCTACGCCCATCTGCTCAGCCGCCTGGCGTCGCTCCGCACGCAACTGATCGTCCACGCCGTCGTTCTGCTCGCGGGCGCGGCGATGCTCCCGATCGCGCTGCCGGCGGATCTCAACCCCGCCGGCGGCACCCATCCGGCGCTGTTCGTACTCACCACGCTCGCGCTGGCCGTCGGTGCACCCTTCCTGGTCATCTCTTCCGCCGGCCCGCTGCTGCAGGCGTGGTTCAGCCGATCCGACCACCGAGCCGCGGCCAATCCGTACTTCCTCTACGCCGCCAGCAACCTGGGCTCCATGCTCGCGCTCATCGGCTACCCGCTGCTGGTCGAACCCGGCCTGACACTCGCCCAGCAGCGCTGGGGCTGGAGCATCGCCTATGTCCTCTTCGGCGCGCTGGCCCTGATCGCCGGAAGCATGGCCATGCGCCGGCCGCGGCCCCTCGCGCCCACCACCGCCGCCGCGACCACCGCGGCAACAACCGCGCCCATCGAGACGGTCTCGTGGCTCCGCCGACTGCGATGGATCACCCTCGCGCTGATCCCCAGCAGCCTGATGCTCGGCTGCACCCACTACGTCACCAGCGATGTCGGCTCGTTCCCGCTGCTGTGGATCGTGCCGCTGGCGACGTACCTGCTGACCTTCATCCTGGTCTTCGGCCCCGGCGGACGGATCATCGCCGCCAGCGCTCGCGGCGCACTGCCGATCGCCGCCATCGGCATCTGCGCCATGCTCATCATCGAGCCGCGCCAACCCCTCATCGGCGTGCTCGCGGCCCATAGCGGCTTCCTGCTCATCGCCGGCCTGGCCTGTCACGGCCTGCTCGCCGACGACCGGCCGCATCCCGCGCGGCTGACGGAGTTCTACCTCTGTCTGTCCATCGGCGGCGTGATCGGCGGGATGATCAACAGCCTGCTCGCGCCGCTCATCTTCAACTCCATCGCCGAGTATCCGATCGTCATCGTCCTCGCCGTCCTCATGGGCACCGCGACCTTCGCCTTCGCCCGCGTCGACGCCGCGCGGCCGTGGAAAATCCGACTCGCCGGCATGCTCGACGTCGCGATGCCCGCGCTGGTCCTTGGCGCGTACGTGCTCGCCTCGCGGGACATGCTGCCGGCTTCGATCTTTCCACCCCATTCGCCCGTGCGCGACAACGCCGTCTGGCTCCTTCCGGCGATCCTCTGCGTCACCGTTGCCGCGTGGCGCTTCCGCCTGGCGCTCTGCATCGCCGTCATGGCCGCCATCCCCGCGATGGAAGCCTCGCGCGACATCCGCGTGCTCCACCAGGAGCGCACCTTCTTCGGCGTGCTGCGTGTCTTCACCAGCGACTCTTCCGCCAAGCGCACCGATCGCGTCCACACCCTCTGGCACGGCCGCACCGAGCACGGCGCACAGAACTTCGCCCCCGAACTGGAGCGCGAGCCCACGACCTACTACACGCGCTCCGGTCCGGTCGGCGATGTCATCACCGAACTCCGCATCCGCCCGATGCCGGGATCCGCGGCGATGGACCCCGCTCCGCCCGCGACTTCTCCCGCCGCGCAGCGCCCGCTCCGTCTGGCGTTCGTGGGGCTCGGTGCTGGCACGATGGCCGCGTACCTCCGCCCGAACGATGTCGGCACGTTCTACGAAATCGACCCCGCCGTCGTCCGCCTGGCCAGCGACCGCAGGCTCTTTACGTTCATCGCCAACGCCCAATCCCGCCCGAACTTCGTCATCGGCGACGCCCGCGTCACACTCGCGCAGGCCGACGGCCAGTACGACGCGATCGTCCTCGACGCCTTCAGTTCCGACGCCATCCCGGTCCACCTGCTCACGCGCGAAGCGATCAGCATGTACCTGGACAAACTCGCCCCGGGCGGCATCCTGCTCGTTCACATCTCAAACCGCTACCTCGACCTCGAGCCCGTGCTCGCGCTGGCCGCGAATGAACTGGGCCTGTCCGCCAGACTCCGCGATGATGTCGGCGACCACGCCGATCGCGATCCCGGCGTGCTGACCAACGGCAGCGAGTGGGTCGCGCTCTCGCGCCTCGAGGGCGACCTCGGCTCGCTCCTGCTCAGCACCGACTGGTACCACCTCCGCCCCAGCGACAAGGTCCGCCTCTGGACGGACGACTACACCGACATCTGGAGCGTCCTGAGTTGGAGGAATCCCGACTGATGGACACGGACGCCCCTCGCCCGCCCGGCCCCGCCGCCCCCACCCCGCTCGCAACGGCCGCGACGCACGCGCCATCCGTCGCAGGTTCGCTCTCCGGTGCGCTCCGCGCCGTCAGCGGCATGACGTTTCTCTCCCGCCTCTTCGGGCTCGTGCGCGATGTGCTGCTGGTCCGCATCTTCGGCGACTCGGCCATCGGCTCGGCCTTCTCCGCCGCGTTCACCATCCCCAACACCTTTCGCCGCCTCTTCGGCGAGGGCGCGCTCTCGGCCGCGTTCATCCCCGAGTACACCCAGGCGCACAAGTCCGACCCCGCCCGCGCCGGCTCGCTCGCCTCGCTTACGATCCTCGTCCTGACCGTCGTCACCTCGGCGCTCTGCCTGTTGATTCAACTCGCGCTGGTCGCGGTCATCATCTTCGCCCCGCACGATGCCGAGCGCTCGCTCTCGCTCTGGCTGACCATCGCCATGCTCCCGTTCATGCCCCTGGTCTGCATCGCCGCGATCCTCGCCGGCATGCTCCAGGTGCACGGCCGATTCGCCGCCAGCGCCGCCGGGCCAGTCGTCCTCAACGCCTTCATCATCGCCGTCGGCATGCACGCGATCCTCACAGGCACCAAGGGTGGTCCGATCACCGCCTTCGCCCTGGCCGGCGCAACCGTCCTTTCTGGCCTGACGCAGGTCCTGTGGTTCCGCAAACTCCTCCGCGCCAATGTCACCTGGACCCGCGCCTTCGCCCCCGCCCGCGAGGCCGCGGCCCGCATGTTCCGCAAGTTCATCCCCGTCGTCATCGGCATGGGCACGCTCCAGATCAACACGTTCCTGGACATGCTCATCACCATGTGGCCCATCTGGGTCGGCCCCACCGTCATGGGCCTGACCTACCCCATGGACGATGCCTCCGCCAGCATCCTGGCCTTCACGCAGCGCCTCTACCAATTCCCGCTCGGCGTCTTCGGCATCGCCGTCGCCACCGCCGCGTTCCCGCTTCTGGCACGCCACGCCGACGAGCCCGGCAAGTTCGCCGATGTCATCCGCCGCGGCCTGCGCCTCTCGTTGTTCATCGGCCTGCCCGCGAGCCTTGGCCTCATCGCCGTCCGCACCGACCTGACCACCACACTCTTCGGCGGCGGCAGCGCCGACACCGGCTTCAGCGCCGCCGGCCTCGAACGCTCCGCCTTCGTCCTCCTGGCCTACGCCCCCGGCGTCTGGGCGTACTCCATCAACCACGTCCTGACCCGCTCGTTCTACGCCCGCGGCGACACCGCCACCCCCATGCGCGTCTCCATCGCCATGGTCTTCATCAACCTCCTGCTCAACCTCTCGCTGATCTGGTCCATGAAAGAAGCCGGCCTGGCCCTGGCCACAAGCCTCACCGCCATGCTCCAGTGCCTCATCCTCGGCGTGATTCTCCGCTCGCGCCTCCGCTCAGACCCGCGCGCAGCCGCTGCCGACGCCGCACGCGAGAACCTCCACCTGCTCGACGGACCGACCGCCCGCGCGATGATCCGCACAGCGATCGCCAGCGCGATCATGTTCGCCGGCGTACTGCTCCTGCTGCACTTCTGGTCGTCGATCTTTCCCGCCGCCCTCGCCCCGCACACCCCCGAACGGTGGCGCGACCACGCATTCCGCCTCATCTGCGCGACCGCCGTCGGCGCTGCGCTCTTCGCCGGCGCATCGCTCGCACTCCGCCTGCCCGAACTGCGCTGGCTTCTCTCACCCCGCTCGGCCCGCTGAGTCTCGCGGCCAACCGGTCACGACAGGACGTGACCATCGTGCTCACTTGCCCTTGTAGTACTCAAGGTTCACCTGCACGAACTTCGTCCACTCCTTGGGCAGGTCCTCTTCCGGGAAGATCGCCTTCACCGGGCACTCATCCACGCACAGACCGCAGTCGATGCACGTGTTCGGATCGATGAACAGCTGGTTGCTCTTGCCAAAGTCCGGCTCGTTCTTGGTCGGATGAATGCAGTCCACAGGGCACACCTCCACGCACGAGGTGTCCTTGGTCGCGATGCACGGCTCAGCAATCACATGCGGCATGTTCAATCTCCAAAACTCAACCCGTGTCACCCTCTTGGGACACAGCCGACCCATTCTAGCGACGCCCGCTCAACCTGTCGCCAGCCACGCGTGGCTTTCGTTATCGGAATTCGCCCCCGCCGTCATTCGCCGAAAGCCCCCAAAACCCGCCCCCATTCGCGGGTCTGCAGGGCGCACGCCATCAACTTCCCCCGTCTTGAGGGTCTTCGCCCTTGCCCGGCCCGCCGGCGCGATCATCCTTAGAGGTCACACGTATCCGCAAGACCCGCCCGAACCTCCCGAGCATCGACATGCCCACTCCACCCCAGATGACCGCCACACCGTCTCCGCTCACCTGGCCGCGGCTGGTCGCGCCGATCGCCGCGCTCTCCCTCGTCCTGGCCGCCGCGCTGGCCGGGCCGCTGGAGCCTCCCGCCGGCCCCGTCGCCGACTCGGCTCTGAGCCCCACCAACTTCAAGTCCCTCGCCGAGGTCGAACCCCGCATCAACATCAACACCGTCTCCGGTGTCGGCACCGCCCTGTACCTCCTGGACCGCCCCGGCTCGTACTACCTCTCGGGCAACATCACCGCCACCGCCGGCCGCAACGGTCTGGTCATCGCCAGCGACAACATCACCATCGATCTCAACGGCTTCGCGCTCATCGGCGTGTCCGGCGCGGGCGATGGCATCTCGTACGCCGACCCCGCCCGGTACTACCGCAACATCGAAGTCCGCAACGGCACGATCCGAAACTGGCCCGGCTCCGGCATCAACATCCAGGCCGACAACGTCCGCGTCGACGCCGTTCGCCTCTCCAACAACTCGCTGGCCGCCATCAACCTCAACGGATCACTCGCCGCGATCGTCACCGGCTGCACCATGCTCGACAACGTCGGCGGCGGCATCTTCGCCGGCAACGGCGCCATCATCGAGAAGAACACCATCAACGTCGCTACCACCCTCGGCGACGGTCCCGGCATCTCCGTCGCCGATGCCTCCGTCGTCCGCGACAACATGATCCGCGGCACACGCGGCTCGGGAATCCTCGCCGGCGCAACCAGCACCATCGAGCGAAACACCATCGTCGCCGCACGCCAGGAAGGCATCAACGTCGGCGCACGCTCCATCATCCGCAACAACCTTGTCACCGCCTCGACCCTCACCGGCATCACCCTCGCCGGCGCTCAGTGCCTGGTCACCGACAACCACCTGACCAACAACGCCCCGGGCTCGACCACCAACGGCGGCCTGGTCAGCACCCAGAACAACCACCGCATCGAGAACAACACCTTCTCGGGCAACGGCCAGGGCCTGCGCCTGACCGGCAACGGCTCCTTCATCGCGCGCAACACCTTCCGCCAGAACACCGGCAACTTCCAGATCCAATCCACCAACAGCATCGGACCCTTCGTCACCGTCAGCCTCGGCGGAGATATCTCCACCAATAGCAACGCCAACAACGCCCACCCCTGGGCCAACTTCATCCACTGACGCCCCCACCGCCCAAGTCCTTCCCCCGCACCGCGGCACTCAGTCCACGATCCGCACCGTGCTGATCCGGTCGATCAGCAACTCGTACAGCAGCGCGATGTCCTCCGACCCCAGCCGCACGCACCCCATCGAGCGCTGCTGACCGATCGAGTCCGGCTCGATCGTCCCGTGAATGCCGTAGCCCGCAAGCTGCCGCGTGCTCGCGTCAACGCCATCGAGCCCGATCCAGAACTCGCCGATCGGGTTCTGCGGGTCGCTCGCGGCATACACCTGCCCCGTCCGCGGGTTCACCCAGCGCGGATCGACCAACTTCGAGTTCGGCCGCACGATGAACAGCCCTGTCGGCGTCCCGTTGCTCTCGCCGAGCCCCACGCGGAACGAGCGGATGAACGTCCAGCCCGACGCCTGCCCATCCGGCCCCGGGTTCGTGATCGCCGAACTGCCCATCGGCAGCGGCGAGCCCGCCCACAGGTCCAGTCGATAGTCCTTCTTGTGCACCACCGCGTGCAGCGGCTGGCGGATCACCTTCAGCCGCTGGCCGACACGCAGCGCGTTGGGGCTGCTCATCCGGTTCAGCCGCTGCAAGAGCCGCCAGTCCGTCGGCAGGCTCTGCGACCGAACGATCCGCACCAGCGAATCGCCCGCCCGCACCGTGTACCAGTCGCTCAGCGGATCCCCCGCCGCGACCACCGGCCCGAAGAACAACTGCTCATTCAGCGCCGCGATCTGCGCACGCATCGCCGCCCGATCCGCCGCCGATGTGCTCGCATCGAACAACGCCCGGTTGAGCACCTCGCGCGCCTCCACCGGCTTGCCCGCCGCCAGCGCGCGCTGCGCACTCTCCACCGCCGACTGCGCCACACCCGTCGGAAGGCCCGCACCCGGCGCCGTCGTCTCGCCCGCGCCGGGACCGGTGGCGGGCGCGGTCGCCGGTGTCGTCGTAGCGGCCACCGTCGACCCCGCGGCGGTCGTCGGCGCTCCCGCCGGCGCATCCGGCGTGGCCGTCGGGATCATGTCGATCACCACCGGCCCGCTCGCCGCACGCATCGCCGATGTATCCGCCGCGGCGTTGACCGGGGCATCAGCCGCCGGCCCCGCGGCCTTGGCCGCCAGATCGTGCGCCGGCATGTTGGCCTCACCGCCGGAGAGCCTGCTCCAGATGAACAGACCCGCCGCCAGCGACAGCGCGACGATCCCCACGATCACGACCCCGGCCAGCGCGCTGGGCGCGCCGAACGGCGTGCGCTTGGGAGAAATGCTCACGCGTGACTCAACCCGTGCGGTCTGGCTCGGCAGCGTCATGGTTCAACCTCGAACAAGGCGACCCCCGCCGACTCTCGCCGACAAACAGGGCCGCGGATGTGCTCGTATCGCGCCCCGCACCATCCACGCGGACCGCTTCATCAAACTTTATCGGCCCACCAAGCCCAACGAGCCCACCTTTCCACCCCCCAAGCCCCCCGCCACAGCCCCACACCGCCCACTCGCGCCCCAAAACACTCGCCAGGTGCCCTCCAGACGCCCCCATACGCCCCTGGACGCCCCCGGACGCCGGACCTGAGGCGTCCTCGCCAAAGGTCCGGATCGCCCGTGCCGCCAAAAGCCCACGCCGAACACCCTCGCCTCCGAACCCCCACTCTCCGCACGAAGTGCGCACGACCGTTGCTGGCGGCGCAGCGAGGCTCCGCGAGCAAGCCGCCGGGGAGCAGAAAGCACAACCACCCTCTCGCGGCTCCGTCCGCCCGTCTGAGGGCGGACCTGATTTGCATCGCGATGCAGGACACCCGAGGGGGAGATGCTGGTACCTTGCCGCACTGCCGCCGATCTCATGCCCAAGCAAGCAGGCACCGGCGCCATGCTCCCCGAACAGTTGGTCGTCTGGCGCCCAGCAAAGAATGGTGACACGGCCTACTGTACAGTTTGATGTAACTCATATGCCATCCTGCGCGGCTGATTCTGTCCGGACCGGCACTCGTGCTCTCATATATTATTATCGAACACGCCGCACCTTGAAGACAATATCATTGAAAACTGGATCTCCAACTATACGGGTACAGTCTCGACAGCGACAGGTCCAATGATCCGGTGCCGACTCAATCAGCATCGCCGCATCACCGCTGAATTGGGTCCATCGAAGGGGTGGTGCATAGAAGAGATTCGCGAAACCAATGCGAGTACACTTTTTCCCCACAATCACTCGACAAGGCTCATCTCCCCACGACTCCGCCCACAGGTCCACCGTCACCCGTCGCTTGAACACTTCTCCATCAACTTCGAGCTCTCCATCAGAAACCACTCCGACGCCCTGACGGTTGCCGCACTGATTCCAGTGAACAATTTGGACTTCGAACTCGTCCCCGGAGCTAGCGGGGATCCGCAGCCCCCAATGGAGCTCCACGCCAAATGCGCGAATCGGACCACCCTTTGCCGCAATGAAGAGATCCTCAAGAATCGTCATCTTGCCTTCCCAGTCTTCCGCCAGTCCGCCGTTGTAAGTCTAGCCCTTCCTGCTCTGATGGAATCACGTTGTCAAATCGATAGAAGTCGCCGGGGGTGTGGCACCGGCTTCTGCCCTTGGCGTGCCACCGACTCGTCCGGCTTTCGGGCTGTCGACGAATCGATGCGGTTCGGCCTGTGGGCTCGATCAGCAACGGCTCGCTCCCATCTTCAGTGATCGAGCATCACCGCACGAAACCGGTGACCCGCCCCAATCGTAGTTCGCCCCTCGGCATTCCGCCCCGACACGGCGAGCGTGTTTACCATCCCCCAACGGAGACCCCACCCATGTTCGACAGCCTCAAGAGCCTCGGAGCCATCGCCAGCCTGGCCAAGAAGAAGGACGCCATCGCCGAGGCCGTCCAGCGCGTGCAGAGCAACCTGGATCAGCGCACCATCAACGTCGCCTCGCCCGACAAGGCCGTCGCGATCGTGACCAACGCCAAACTCAAGGTCCTTTCCGTCACGCTCGACCCCGCCATGCTCTCCCGCGCCGGCACCGACGCGGCCACTCGCGAGAAGCTCCAGGGCCTCATCGCCGGCGCGATGAACGCCGCGCAGGCACGCGCCGCCGACATCCTCAAGGACGAGATCCTCCGCGAGGCCAACGACCTGGGCATCGGCGACCTGGTCGCCCAGTCTCCCGAACTCCAGAAACTCATGGGGCGCAAGTGAGCCCGGGCCAGCCCGCCCCGCTCGGCAAGCCCGGCAACCCCGCCGACGCCGAGGCCGGTCCTCGCCCCATCGTCCTGCTCACCGAGCATCTCGATGATGAGCCCGCGGCGTGGCTGCGCGAACGCTGCACCGTCATCGCCGCTGCGCCCGACAGCCCCGAGTTCGCCGCCGCCGCGGGCACCGCCAGCGCGCTGCTGGTCCGCACGTACACACGCGTCGATGCGGCACTGCTCGACCGCCTGCCGCGCCTGCGCGTCGTCGCCCGCGCCGGTGTCGGCCTGGATAACGTCGATCAGGACGCCTGCGCCGCCCGAAACATCCGCGTGCTCAACACGCCCGACGCCAACACCTCCGCCGTCATCGAGTTCGTCACCGCGCTGATGCTCGACGCGACGCGCCCGCGGCTGTTCCTGAGCGAAGCCGTCGAACCCGCACGCTGGAAGGAACTCCGCCAAGAACTCCGCGCCCGCAAGCAACTCCGCGAACTGACCCTGGGCATCTGGGGCCTGGGCCGCATCGGCTCCGGCGTCGCGCGCGTCGGGGCTGCGCTGGGCATGCGCGTGATCTACCACGACCTGCTCACCTTCGACGGGCCGCGCCGGTTCGGGGCCGAGCCGGTCAGCAGAGAGGACCTCTGCGCGCAGAGCGACATCCTCACCGTGCACATCGACGGGCGCAAGAGCAACCGCCACGCCGTCAATGCCGATGCGATCAACCGCCTGCGAAGCGACGTGATCTTCATCAACACCTCCCGCGGCTTCGTGGTCGACACGATCGCGCTGGCCGACTTCATGATCGCCCACCCCGCCGCCAGCGCGCTGCTGGATGTTCACGAGCCCGAGCCCTTCGACGCGACGTACCCGCTGCTGGAAATCGAGAACGTCCACCTCAGCCCGCACATCGCCAGTTCGACCGACCTGGCCCAGAAGAATATGAGCTGGGTGGTCAAGGATCTCTACGACGCGCTTCAGGCGCCCTGAACCCCGCGCTTGCGGCACTCGTCAACAAATTCCACCGCGCGGCGCAGGTGCGGAATGACGATCGACCCGCCGACGATCAGCGCAACGTCGAAGCACTCCCAGAGTTCCTCATCGCTGCACCCCTGCTTGATGCACTGGTCGATGTGGTACGACACGCAGTCATCACAGCGCAGGACCATCGACGCGCACAGCCCCAGCAGCTCCTTGGTCTTCTCGTTCAGCGCCCCGGCCCTGTACGCCTGGCCATCCAGCGAGAAGAACCGCTTGGTCACCTGCGTCCCCGACCCGGGCTGATTCCCGAGGATTCGCTGGTTGAGTCGGGTGCGAAAGTCCTGAAACTGCTCGTATCGGCTCATGCCACCAGCGTAGCCCCGAGCCCCGGTGGCCTCGCCGCGGCGGTCGGCTATCATGCTCCCGACGGAAAGGTGGCCGAGAGGCTGAAGGCGACGGTTTGCTAAACCGTTATACGTGCGTTAAGCGCGTATCGGGGGTTCGAATCCCCCCCTTTCCGCTTTCAGATTCGCGCTGGCCCGCCGCGGCATCCGCCGCGCCGCCCGCGACCATGTACCGGTCCCACCAGCCCTCCTTGGGCTGCGTCTGCTGGACCACATCCACCCACAATCCCGATGGATCGCGGAAGCCGAATCGCCTCTGGCCGAACGGCTCATCCGTCAGCGGATACTCCACGTTCAGCCCCCTGGCCGTGAGTTCCGCCAGCGCGGCGCCGGCGTCTTCAACCTGGAGTTCCAGACACATCCCCTGGCCACCGAACTTCTCGGGGCCGGGCGGGGCGGATGGGTGGTCGGGGGACATGAACGCGATCGATGCGGAGCCGTCCGCCGCGGTGAGGTAGACGAACCATGAGCTCGAAAAACCGACTGTCAGTCCACAAACTTTGGTCCAGAAGATCTCGCAGGCGGCCTTTTGGTCGGTCACGATGATCGGATGGCGGTCCACACACTTCATGGTCGGGGTCTCCACGGGGCTTGGCGGGCTACACTCCAAAGAAACCGACTGACAGTCAGTTTATAGAAAACAGACTGACAGTCAATTTTGAGCATGACCTATGGCCACCAACGCCGAACGCTCCCAGCGCACCCGCACCCGCCTCCTCGATGCCGCGCGCGAACTCTTCGGCCGCGATGGGTACGTCGGCACATCCACCGCGGCGATCCTCGACAAGTCGGGGATTCAGCGCGGGGCGATGTACCACCACTTCGAGGACAAAGCCGAACTTTTTGCCGCCGTTTGCGGCATGATCAGCCAAGATGCCGCCGCGGCCATCACCGCCGCCGCCGCCAACGAAAGCGATCCGATTGAGGCGCTGATCAAGGGCGGGCGGGCGTGGATCGCCTTCATGAATCAGCCTGGCGTGCGGCAAATCATGATCATCGACAGCCCGAACGTCCTCGGCGCTACCGCGTGGGATGCACTGGAGCGGGCCCACGGCGACCGCCTGCTGGGCGAAGGGGTCAACCGAGCAATGGCCAGCAAGCGGATGCGCTTTGGGCGCACGCCGGCGCTGCTGACGACGATGCTCAGCGGCGCGCTCAACTCGCTGGCGCTGCGGCAGGTTCCGCAATCGGAGGCTCAGGAGGCGTTCTCGGCGATGATCCTCGGGCTGTGTGCCGATGGCTTGTAGGGCACGGAGACCACGAACATGAACATCCGCAGCACGATACCGGCCGTCGGTCTGTTCGGCGCGATCGTCGCGCTGACGTGGGCTCAGGAGGGGGCGAAGCCCGCCGAAACGCCCGCGGCCGCGGCGACTCCCGGCGGCACGACTGCCGGCTTGGTGGCCGGGCAGGCGATCGCGGATCCGTATCGGCTCGTCGCGGTGGCCGATGCGCTGATGGCGGCCAATCGGAGTGTGCAGTTTGAGGCGCGGGCGGAGGGCGTCGGCGCGCTGGGCGGGACGATTCCGACGGTGGTCGCGAGGGTCGCGATGGACCGCGATGAGCCGGGGTGGTTCGGGCAGGGCGGCGTTTGGCGGGTCTCGGTGCGCGGGCGGCTGAGCGATCCGGCCGAGGCCAGCGGCGAAGCGGCGCTGCGCGAGCGGCCGTTCGAGTTTTACCGCATGGTCGATGAGGATGTGCTCATCCTGCCCGATCGCAAGGAAATGCTCAGCGTCTCCAACCTTGCGCTGCCGACGGCGATGGACCTGGGGCCGGGATACGTCGTCGGCTGGATCCAGGAGTGGCGACGGCTGGTTGTGCTGCCCATGCTCGAGCAGCAGGGCCGCGCCGCGGACAGGACCGAGGCGGGCAAGGCCGGGGCGAAGGGTGCCTCGGCCGACCAGCCGCGGCCGAAGCCCGGATCGTCGCTGGCGCTCTCGCTGGACGGCGTGCGGCAGATCGACGGCGTGACGTGCGACGTGATCAAGGCCGAGACGACGCTGGCCGACGGGAGCGCGTATACGACGTGGTGGTCGATCGCGCGGACCGACCGGTTCCCGCGTCGGCTGGAGGTTCGGGTGTTCAGCGAGCGCGGCGAGGGCTTTGCGGTGCTTTCGCTCGGCCGCGTGCAGGTCAATACACCGCTGGAGAGCGGCGCGTACTCGTGGTCGCTGCCGGCCGACTGGCGCGTGGGCGAGCTTGAGCCGAAGCAGAAGTGACGCCGCGCCGGCGGCCGTCAGGTTGTGCCGTACATTCGGTCGCCGGCATCGCCGAGTCCGGGCAGGATGTACCCGACGCTGTTGAGTTCACGATCGACCGCCGCGGCGTAAATCCAAACGTCGGGATGGTCCTTGGCGAGCCGCGCGATGCCCTCGGGGCTGGCGACCAGGCAGAGCATGCGGACATCGCGTGCGCCCTCGGCCTTGAGAATGCTCAGCGCCGAACTGGCTGATCCGCCGGTGGCGAGCATCGGGTCGACAAGGAGCACCGGCCCCGCGGCGAGATCGCGCGGCAGCCGCTTGAGGTACGTCACGGGCTTGAGCGAGTGCTCATCGCGCGCCAGGCCCAGGTGGCCGACGCGGGCCTCGGGCATCATTTCGAGGATGCCCTCGCTCATGACCAGACCGGACCTCAGCACGGGAACGACGGTGATGCTCGAGCCGTTGTCCTTGAGGCGACGGCATCGCGTGCGCTCGAGCGGCGTGTCGACATCGATCTCGACGGTCGGGAACGAGCGAGTAGCCTCGAAGACCATGAGCCCGGCGATCTGATAGAGCAGCGCGCGGAACGGGCGATGGGAGAGCGAGCGATCGCGGATGTACGAGAGTTTGTGCTGGATCAGCGGGTGGTCAAAGACCACGAGGTTGGCCGGGGCGGGGGGCATGGGCGGAGCGTATCGCGCACAGGGGGCTGCGCGAAAGCTCACGGTTCAAATTGGGAAAACTCCAAATCAGAGCGCCAATCGGGGCATTGGGCGTGAGCCCATCGCGAAACACACTGGCCGAAGGTTCGGCCGTACCAAGCCCCACTCAAGTCCGCACAGTCGCGGCCGCGACCGCGAACACGCTACTGCACCGACCCGACGAACCACACCGATCGGCCATCGGTGACCCAGAGCTGTGACTTGTCATCGATCGCGGCGAAGAGCCGCGCTGAGCTATGGCGGCCGAGGAGCCGAACACTCCGCACCTTGGAAGTCTCAAGGTTCCAAAGAACGACATCGCTTGATTCCGCGAGGTACACCAGGACCGGGCCTATCAGTCGGTTCACCGGAACGTCAAGGCTCGACCAATCTGCGGGCGGATTGGGGAACTCGAGTCGCGTGTCACCAAGACGCACTTCATCGTAAAGCACTTGGGACGTTGATACGACGCGCGGGACCACAGATACCTGCACCTCACCCGGTGTGAAGCCGATCCGAGCGCCCGCAACGATGCCACCGGCGATCTCCGAAAAGGTCGCACTACCGGGGACACGAAGGTCCAAGACGCCAAGCCTTTGCGGGCCGTCCCGAACAAATGGCCCGGTCACCATGACACGCTGCGGCGAGACCGGATTAGGCCACGAACGCCGGAACTCCGCAGAGGACCAGAGGACGAGACGCTGCGCAACATCGACCACAGCAATTTTTGCCGCTGTTCCGTCCGCGAGCTGCAAGTCACCCCGGAGCTCAAGATGGTTCGGCGCGAGGAACTGGCCGCTCGGCAATCGGCCCCCCGACTGACGAATTCCGAGACCCGCGCCAACATCGCCGTCGGATTGCTTGAGGAGCAGCTCGCCAGACTCACTCACGACGACAAATCGCTGATCGAACCGCGAGGCGATGCGCAAGTCCTCAGGAACCTGACTGACGTTACCAGCCGCGCCGCTGGCACTCCGCTCGATTCGAACAATCGGTCGCAGAACCCTGTCCGGGGGTCCGAGGTCCCGAAGCGTCACCGCCGTTGGCGAGACTCCGAAGATAACACCGTTGGCCACGCGTTGCTGCAAACCGTCATCGTCGAGGATGATCCACGGTTCAATGCTCGTGCGCTCAGTTGGCGGCCGCTCGGCAACAGTCGGTCCCGGCGCGGTGCTTGGGTTGGCCCCGCCGATCCAGGCTTGACCGAAGAAGATCGCCGCAACGAGCACAACCAGCAAGCCAACGACACCAACAGCAAGCGACTTGGCTCTCATGGTGTCTCCTTCGATGGCAGCAACACACAAATCACCAATCAGAGCCGATCAACTGAACCACTTGTCCGCCCTCAGACGGGCGGAATAAGTCACGGAGAAGAATAGGGGGCCGCTTTCCGGCGGCTTGCTCGCAGGGGCCTCGCCGCGCCACCGGCAACGGTCGTGCGCCCGAGGCGGGCGAGGAGCGGCGGAGAACTGTGGCCGTTGCTCGGAGTGCCGAATTTGCGAGGTAACTCTGGTCCGGCCACCCATCAACGGCATCGCGGTGCCGCACGATCTACCCTCTTGGACCTATGCCTCCATCACGCAAAACGATCGCTTCCCCCACCGGCACACGCGACATGTACCCGCCGGAGCTCTCCCGTCGCCGCTGGATCGAGCAGCGCTGGCGCGCGGCCGCGATTCGGCACGGGTTCGACGAAATCGATGGGCCGACGTTCGAGCACACCGAGCTCTACACGCTCAAGAGCGGCGATGGGATCGTTTCGGAGATCTTCGGCGTGTTCTCGGGCAAGGACGAGGCGGCGGTGAAGGAACTCGGCCAGCGGCTGGCATCGGGCGAGAACGCGCCCGCGCCGTTTGCGTTGCGGCCCGAGTTCACGCCGACGCTGGCGCGGATGTACGCGGCGCGGGCGGGGCAGTTGCCCAAGCCGACGCGCTGGTTCTGGCAGCAGACCTGCTTCCGCGCCGAGCGGCCGCAGCGCGGGCGGTTGCGCGAGTTCATGCAATGGAACTGCGACATCATCGGCACGCCGGCCGAACCGGCGGACGCCGCGGCGTACGCCGAGAGCCTCGCGGCCCAGGATGTCGATGCGATCGCGGCCTGCGTGGGCCTGATGGAGGATGTGGGCCTGACGCCGGAGATGGTCAAGGTCCGGCTGAGCAGCAGGGCGGTGCTGGGGAGCATCATCCGCGCGCTGGGTGTCAGCCCGGAGAACGAGAGCAGCGCGTTCGTGCTGCTGGACCGGCGCGACCGGCTCGATGATGCGGACCTGGAGGCGATGGCCTTTGAGTTCGGCATTCATGAGGCGGGATTCCTGGCGTTTCTCAAGCGCCCTCGCGGCAAGCGCGGGATGGAGGAGGCGCTGTCCTTCCTCGAGCCGGCGGCCGCGGAGGGCGTGGTCGCGCCGCTGCGAAGGCTGCTGACCCTGCTGGAACAGGCGGGGCTGAGCGCATGGTGCGAGGTGGACCTGAACATCGCGCGCGGGCTTGCGTACTACACGGGAATGGTCTTTGAGGTGCACGAGACCAGCGGCGCGATGCGGGCGATCGCCGGGGGCGGGCGATACGACAACCTGATCGAAACCTTCGGCGGGCCGCCCACGCCGGCGGTGGGCTTCGGCATGGGCGATGTCGTGCTCTCGCTGGTGCTGAGCGATCGCGGGCTGATGCCCGATGACCGCGCGATCGCCGGGGAACTCGGGCTGCGGCCCGACGCGTTTGTCATCAGCAACGGCACGCCCGAGAGCGACAGCGCGCTGACCGGGCTCGTGACGCGGCTGCGTGCGGCCAGGCTGCACGCGCGGCGCAGCAGCAAGGCGACCAAGAACATCGGTAAACTGCTCAAGGACGCGAGCGACTGCGGGGCCCGCTTCGCCGTGATCATCGAGTCGGCCAGCGAGGCGACGCTGAAGAACCTTGACGCCAACACGCAGGAACGCGTGGGACTTGCTGATGTGCCGGCGAAGATCGCCGGGGCGCGGTAACGCGGTAACGCAGCGAGCGCACATGACGGGCACCGCACGCGATCGAGCGTGCTCGATGGTGGTCATTTGTGCCCGGGCGGATCGCTGATAAAGTCATGCGCCAGGCGGATGTCCGTCGGCGTGAGGTTGTGCCCGGTCTCGAGAACCGAGAGCGTCGCGTCCGCGCCGCGGCCGGCCAGTGTGTCGCGGAGCACCTGAGCGCTGGCCAGCGGGAGAATCGGATCGGCGCGGCCGGCGATCATGGCCACGCGCACGCCCGCGAGGCTCGGCGCCGGAGCGACGCGCGCGAGCGATTGAGCATCCAGCGGCATCATCGCGCGAAGAAGCACCGCGCGGCGGATCACGCCGGGGCGCAGCAGGAGCATCGATGCGGTGATGTTCGCGCCGTTGCTGTAACCCACGAGCACCGCGCGGGCGGGGTCGATGGCGTAGTGATCGACCGCCAGCGCGAGCCAATCACTGAGCTCGAGCGATCGGCGGATGACATCGTCCATGTCAAAGACGCCCTCGCGCAGCCTGCGGAAGAACCGCGGCATGGAACCCTCGAGAACGTTGCCGCGGGGCGCGAGCAGCGCCGCGGCGGGATCGATCACGCGGCCAAGTTCGAGGACCTCACGCTCGTTGCCGCCGGTGCCGTGGAGCATGATGAGCGTGCGCGGTGCCGCCGATCCGCCGGAGGCGGGGACGAAGGCGTGAACGTGCGTGTTGAGGGTGACGGGTGTGCTCATGGTGCTGGTGTTCATGGCGGTCGCGACCGACGCGGCGCGTGCGCGAGCGGGGCTTCGAATCGATCAGACCTGCTCGGGTGTCGGCGTGCGCACCGTCACGGGCGGGAGCGCGGACTCAATCTGCTGGCGCGCCCGCTCCAGGCTCGGCGGCAAGCGCAGGCTCTGGCCGAGCGACTCGATCGGCTCATCGATCGCGAACCCCGGCGCATCGGTGGCGACCTCGATCAGCACCCCGCCGCGTTCGCGGCTGTAGATGCTGCGGAAGTATGAGCGTTCCTGCACGGGCGTGCTGGCCAGGCCGCGGTTGGCCAGTGCGATACGGAGCGAATCCTGATGCGAAAGATCCGCCGCGCGGAGGGCGACATGGTGCACCGCGCCCGCGCCGGACTTGCCGGCGGGCGCGGCGTCGTCGGTGATGATGTCGATGAACGACCCGGCAGAAGTCGGCGTGGTGGACGTGGTGTGCTGGGGTGATGGCGACGGCGAGGCGGCGAAGGTCAGCCGCGTGCGGTTGCCGGTGGTGTGCGCGGAGATGATGCCCATCGCGGCGAATGTCTCGGCGGTATCGCGGTGAGATCGCACGGTGATGGTGATGCCCGCGATGCGCCGGATGGCGATGGACGGGTCCAGCGCGTGAACGCCGGGGATCGGCGTGGCGTCGGGGGCGTGCGGGTCCTCGATGAGTTCGATGACCATGCCGTGATGATCGCGGAAGGTCAGGCCCGATGTGCTGTCGCGCGAGAAGAGCTCGGCGTTGATGCGTGCGATCGATGCGAGTCGACGCTGCCAGCGTGCGAGCGAGCCGGCGGGAACACCGAAGGCCGTGGCCGTTACCTGGCCCGCGCCAACAACGCCGGGGCGCGCGCCGGGCCATGGGAAGAACGTCAGCAGCGAGCCGGATGAACCGTGGGAATCGCCGAAGTAGAAGTGATACGAGCCGGGGTCGTCGAAGTTCACGGTGCGCTTGACCAGGCGCAGGCCGAGCAGCCCGGCGTAGAAGTCCATGTTGGCCTGCGGATCGCTGGCGATGGCGGTGACGTGATGAATGCCAAGGGTCGGACGCGTTGGTGCGGCTCTGTTCGACATGGGGTGTGCTCAACTCGGGTGCGCGTGCGAGGTCGATGCGGCGATGAGCGCGTGCGCGGCGCGGTGATTGAGCTGATGGCCGCTCAGCGACGCGACGATGCGTGCGAGGATGGGCCGCCCGGACAGGGACAGGTCGCCGATGACATCGAGCAGTTTGTGCGTCGCGGGCTCGCCGGGCATGCGCAGCGTTGTGTCGATCGGGCCGTGCTCGTCGAAGATCAGCACATCGGGCGGGCGCAGGTGCGTGCAGAACCCCGCGGCGACCAGGGCCCGGGCCTCGGGCAGTGTGCTGAATGTTCGCGCCGGGGCGATGCGCTCGCGGTACTCATGGAGCGACTGACCCGAGGGGCGCATCGCGAAGCTCGCGACGCTGTGCCACAAGGCGGCCGGTGCGGTGGGTCCGTAGTCGAGCGTGTACTCGATGTGCAGCGCGGGCTCATCGGCGGCATCGAGCGGCAAAACCTGCAGACGAGCCCGGCCGAGTTCGATCAGCAGGGGTTCACGCACGACGATCGGCGCGATGAGCGCATCGAGCGTCCGCACTCCGGCGGACTCCAGCGCAGCAAGGAACGGAGCGGCGGAACCATCGAGCATGGGCAACTCGGGAGCATCGACCTCGCAGCGGGCATCGGTGATGCCCAGCGCCGCCATGGCCGAGAGCAGGTGCTCAACCGTTGCAACGCCGACGGTGGGACTCGCGTTGCTCGAGGGGACCAGGATGCTCGAGCGCGCCTGGCTGGCGATGTGCGTGACCATCGCGGGGATCGGTGCGGCGTGGGCCGCGGAAAGGTCCGTACGCGTGAAGGTGATGCCCTCGCCGGCGCGCGCGGGGCGGATGGTCAGCGTTGCCGAGCGATCGATGAACAGCGCCGGTGAGCAGAGGCGGACATCGCGCTCAAGGGTGCGACGCGGGATGGTCGGCGTGGTGTGGGACATGGATGTGTTCGCACCTGGAATACGCAAAACGCGGCGCACGGGCGACACGCGTGCCCGGCCGCGGCGGGAGGGAATGCTGGCGGGCGGCCGCCGGGGCTCAGTCCTCGTCGCGTTCGCGGGCGTACTGATCGAGCGCGGCGAGGAGCTGCGACCAGACGTGATCCTGATCCTTGCTCGCATCGAGCACGGCGAAGCGGCGGGGATCCTGCGCGGCCTGCTGGAGGTAGCCGTCGCGCACGCGGCGATGGAACGCAGCGCCCTTGGCCTCCATGCGGTCAAGCAGCGGATTGAGGCGCTTGGCGGCGGCGTCGCTGTCGATGTCGAAGAGCACGATGAGGTCGGGCATGATGCCGCGGGTCGCGACCCGGGCGACGGCGGAAATGTCCGCACCGGGCAGGCCGCCGGCGGAGCCCTGATAGGCCAGCGTGCTGCTGACGAAGCGATCGGCCAGGACGAGTCGCCCCTTGTTCAGCGCAGGGACGATGCGGTGCTCGACGAGCTCGGCACGCGAGGCCATGTACAGGAGCATCTCGCAGCGCAGACTCATGCCGGTGTTGGCACGATCGAGCAGCACCGCGCGGATGGCTTCTCCGGTGGTCGTGCCGCCGGGTTCACGGACGCTGTCGTACGCGACACCGCTGGCGTCGAGTGCCTCGCACATGCGGCGGAACTGCGTGCTCTTGCCCGAGCCGTCGGGGCCTTCGAACACGATGAAGCGCCCGGCCCAGCGCGCGAGGATCTGCGCGATGCGGTCGACGGGAATACTCGATGGCGCGGGCGGAGTCATCTGGTCGATGGTACCGCGTGCGCCGGACGGCGGGCGGGGCGGCCGGGCGAGCGAGCGGCAACGCGACGGGCACTGCGCCACAAGTGGCCGAACGTGCAGCGGCTCAGGGCTGCTGGCCGGGCTGGTTGGGCTGGTTGGGCTGGTCGGGCGCAGCCGGCTCCGCGGGCACGCGGCGAGAGAGTTCCAGCTCGGTCCACAGCACCTTCAGAGCCGCGGCGGCGCGGGGCGCGACCTCGACGCCGAACTCCGGATCGATCGCGCGCAGCGTCCGAAGTCTGAGACGCAGGTCATCGGCGTTGGCGCGAGGGGGGCCGTCGTCGGCACCGCTCGGCACGCTGGCGAGCGCGACGAGATACGCGCTCCACGCGTTCCACGCCCGCGCCCGGGCCTGCGGCGTAGCGGCATCGCTGGGCATGACGTCGGTCATGGGCTGAGCGAGGGCGATGGCCTTGCCACGCCGGCGAGCGCTGAGCCACGCGACCGCCCGGGCGGCATCAAGATCTCGCCGAAGGTCGCTGCCATCAGGCAGCTTTGAACCGGCGGCGATGTCCAGCATGCTGGCCAGTTCGGTACGTGATTGGATCTGCTCGGCGGACCTGGGATCTGTTGATGCAGAACCATCCTGACCCGCCGCGGCGAGCATCGTGTACCACGCCAGGGCCGAGCGAACGCCCAGCTCGCCGCGGGCGGTGTAGCCGAACTCGCCTGTTGAGCGATCGAGCGCGTTGATGGACCGCATCGCCTGCCACAGCGATGCCCGGTCGCCGTTGGTGTACGCGGCGGCAGCGACGGTCCAGAGTGCGCTGTCGTACTGCTGGAGGTCCGTGCGAGCCTGCCGCTGCTCGAGGATCCGCATCGCCAGGCCCGAGCTGATGAAGTTCGGATCGTTCGCGAGCGCGATGTCGAACAGCCGCCAGAACTGCTCGCGCGCCGGCGGCGGATACTCGGCCAGCCGCGGAGCCATGAAGTCGAGCAGACTGCCAGTCTGGAACAACCCGCCCGCGCGTTCGGAATGCGACGCGAGCACATCCGCATAGGACTTCAGCAGCGAAGCCAATCGCGGACGCAGGTCCGCATCGACAAGAGCGCGGGCGACACGGGCACGCGCCACCTGCTGACGATCAACACGGGAATGGGTGACGGACTCGTCGATCAACAGGTCGCGAAGCCGACGCGCGAGCGGCTCGTTCGGTGTCGGATCCGCTGACTGAAGCCACGCCGGAAGATTCCAAAGATCGTTGATGCCTGCAGACTTGAAGCCGAGGATCGCCTCGGCGTTCTTGTCCTTCAGAGCGCTCCGCGACAGCGTCGCGTACTGGCGCGGCGACAGCGACAGCGCCAATGCGGCCTCGACGAACTGCACCTCGCTCGCGCCGCCGGTAGCCAGGGCGCGCTGTGTCGCGGCCAGTCGCGCCTCGCCGGCGAGGCGTTTGCCCACACCGGCGACATCGGCTCGCTCGATGGCCGCAATCAGGCGCTCGCGCACGACATCATCGTCCTCGGCCCTGGCGCGTGCGAGGATGGCTTCCAGGCCCGTTCGGGCCGTGACGCTGCGCGTCGCGTCCTCGCCGACAGGCAGCTCGAGTACCGAGTCAGCCAGTTCCCGCGCCTCCGCTCGCTCCCCCAGTTGGATCAGCACGTGCGCGAGCGTCACGCGGCGAAGACCCTCCGCCGCGGTCGAGAGTCCCTCAGCGGCGCGCAGGTACGTCGCGAGTTGGCCGGGGCTGATGATCGCGGCGGCCTGGATCGGAGGTCTGACAAGTTCCAGCCGCGCCAGCATGAGCAGGGCGCTGGCACGCTGTATGTCGTCCGTCAGCGCGGCGCCCTCGGTACGAAGGTAGTTCCGGATTCGCCGCGTGCGCTCCGTCTCGACCTGTGGCCACGGACGCACGCCCCAGAGCGCACTGAGATCCTCGTTGTCCTTCTCAAGAGCGGCGACAAAGGCCACCGCATCATCGAGACTGACGCGCTGCGACGGCGTCGGCGACACGACCGGCGCGGGCGCGATACCAGGGTCCACACCTTGATTCTGGCCCGCAGACGTAGCCTGTGCCACGGGGAAAACGCCGGCCAGAAGTGCGAGCATCGCGTGAGCTGAGCGGATCATGGGTGGTTCCTGACTGGTAAGGCTCTCGTCGCCCGCGCGGGTCGATTGTGCGGGGCGATCGGATCATTCGCCCCCCGAGCGTGCTCAGAACTGACCTCGGACCGGTGGCTGTGTGATGATTGCGTCAATCGCTCCAGATCGATTCAGCGTTGCAAGTCCCGCGCACGCAGCACGCGGTGATCGTCCTGTGAACTCCGCGGGGCCGACTCACCGCCGGGGGTGATCGGCTCGGCCTGTGCCGCGGCACCGTGCTGTCGGGCGATCGCCCGCATGATTCCCGTGGGGTCCTCGTCGATGAACTGGATGGTCTTGATAATGACCGGCCGCCGTCCCGTTGCGGGGTCGGCGGGATTCAGGCGGTCGAGTTCCGCGAGTGTCGCTTCAAGACCCAGGTCCCACGCGCCGCCGCCGGTGCGGTCGATCGAGCGCGAGAGCAGGAAGATGACCTGGGGTCTGAGTTCAAGAGCGGCGCGCAGTCCGGCCATCGGGCTTGACCTGCCGGCGATGCGTTGATCGTCGAGCCACACGCGGAGGGCCTCGCGGTTGGTTCGGTTGGCGTCGATCAGGCGCGGACGGAAGGAAACCGCCGCGGGGCCGCCGCCGGTGTCGCCCTGATCGCGGAAGAGCACGACGCCGAAGCGCTGCGTGGGCGCGAGCCCGGCGATCGAACGCTCAAGTTCGCTGAGCACATCGGGCATGCTCGAGACCATCGGCCCGCTGGCGTCAACGACATACACGACGCTGCGGGCTCGCACGCCGCTGGCGCTGAGCCCGGCGAACGACACGCCCGGGCCCTGAGCGCGCAGCGCACCGGCGAGCGCACCGCTCGCGATGCCGACCGGCTCGCTCTCGGCCGTCGCCTCGGGCGATGCGGTCGGCTCGGCTTGCGACGGCAGCTGCGCTCCGGGCCCCGGCCCGACCACGCCATCGACCGAAGCGCGGGCATTTGCTTGCGGCGGAGCCCGCTCGGGCGTCGGTCGCCGGTCGCGGTCGGCGACCCGCCGAATCGGGCGCGCTGCGCGCTCGATGAACGCCTCGCCAACCTCGACAGGCTCCGCGAGCGCACCGCCGCCGACGTTCAGGCCCGAGATGCTCATCAGAACGCCCGCGTGCACCGCCAGCGACACGCTGCCGGCCACGACGACCACCGCGGCCGATGAGCGCTGCGAAGCGGGGCGGCGCGGAGCAGGCTCGGGGTTCGGAACATGGGCCGCCATAACTTGATCATTGGCCGGATCGGTCGGTCCCTGCGGCAGGAGCAACCCGCTGGCGACGCTCAGACTCCGGCCACGCGCGAGCCCGCGTCCACTCCCGCGTCAACGCCCGCATTCCGCGCATCGGCCGACGACTCGCGATGGCCCGACTTCGCATGGGGTGCGCCGCCGGATTCGCCGGCCGCGTGCGAGCGGCACGTACACAGCGGAACGCCCGGATACACCAGCAGCAGCAGCGAGTGCGCGACGACTAGCAGCGTTCCGCCCTCGTGACCGACCACGCCGGCCCACATGGGCACCGTCACGCCCAGAAGTTTGCTCACGATGACCGTCACGGCCATCACGAGCATCGCAGATACGGCAAAGAGCAGGTTGATCGTGATCGTGCGGCGTGTTCGGCGCGCCAGGGCGACGGCCCACGGCACCGCCGAAAGATCATCGCTCAGCAGCACGATGTCCGCCGACTCCAGCGCCGCATCGCTGCCGATGGAGCCGATCGCGATCGAGACATCGCTCGCGGCCAGCGCGGGCGCATCGTTGACACCATCGCCGATTACGCCCACGCCGCGGTCGCCGCCGACGCTCAGCGCTCCGCGCAGCACATTGAGCGCATCGCGCAGCCGCGCGCGCTTGCCGCGGCGAGAGGTCTCCGGCAACGCCGACTCGCGACGGTGCGTCGCCGTCCTCAGGGCCCGAACGTGCTCGACCTTGTGCTCAGGCAGCAGTTCGGCGTGAACCTCGTCGAGCCCGAGGGCTTCGCCCACGCGTGCCGCGGTCAGGCGGTTATCACCCGTGAGCATCACGACCGGCCGCACACCGAGTTCGTGCAAGCGCGTGACCAGGCATTCGGCACCGGGCCGGACCGTGTCGCTAAGGATGAAGACCACCGCCTGCTCGTTGTACGCGCAGACCACCGCGATCTGGCCGCGGCCCTGGACCAGTTCCAGAAGCTCGCGCACGCGGGAGCGCAGGCACACGGGGATCAGTTCACTCGTGTGCGCAAGGCTGCCCAGGCGGGCCTCGATGGGCCGGGGGGACTGGCCGGCGAGAGCCGAGCCCAGTTCCGCACTGGCCGGCACGCCCACCGCCCAGCCGCTGACGCCGCGTCCGGCGACGTAGCCAACTTCGCTCAGTTCCACCGGAGCCACCCCACGCTGCTTGGCCGCGGCGATGATGGCCTCGGCGATCGGGTGGGTGCTGTGGGCCTCGAGCCCCGCGGCGATGGCGAGCACTTCGCGACCGTGGCTCCACGCGACGGGGTGAACCTGATTGACCCGCGGCTTGCCGACGGTCAGCGTGCCGGTCTTGTCGAAGGCGATCGCGCCGAGCCCCGCCAGACGCTGGATCGACTGCCCGCCCTTGAACAGCACGCCCGACCGCGCCCCGCGGCTGATGGCCGCGAGCGTGGCCGTGGGCGTCGCGATGATCAGCGCACAGGGCGACGCGACGATCAGCAGCGTGATGCCCGTGTACAGCGACTCGCGCCAAGGAGCGCCGGCCAGAAGCCAGAAGCCCAGAAACGCCATCACACTCATGATCAAGACGCCGATGGCGTACGGCTGGCTGAGCCGATCGAGTAACTGCTGCACCGGCTCACGCTGCTGCTGGGCCGTGGTCACAAGGTCCAGGATCCGCTGCAGGCTCGACTCGCCCGCGGGACGAAGCACCGTCGCCTCCACCGGGTTGCCCACGTTGATCGTCCCGGCGAAAAGCTCATCGCCCGCGGCAACATCTCGCGGCATGCTCTCGCCGGTCAGCGTCGCCTGGTTCACGCTCGTCGAACCGGCGTCGAGCGTCGCGTCGGCGGGGATCGTCTCTCCCGGCAGGATGCGGACCCGATCCCCCGGCACCAGCAGTTGCGGCTCGACCTTTTCCCACGCGCCCGTTGCGACATTCAGCCGCAGAGCGCTCGTAGGCATGAGTTTGCTCAGGGCCTCGATGGCGCGCGTGGTGCGCTCCATCGCCAGCCCCTCCAGCGCGCCGGAGAGTGTGAACAGGAACAGCAGCAGGGCACCATCGGCGACCTCTCCGACGATCGCGGCCAGGAGCGCGCCGAGGAACATCAGCACGTCGATGTCGAACGCACCGTGTCGAAGCGCGCCCAGCGCCGCCCGCCCGCCATAAACCAAACCGATCCCGAGCGCGAGCACCTGCCCGGCAAAGACGATGCTCGCTGTGAGCGGACTGGAAGCCGCCTCCAAGCCGAGAAACGCAAGTCCCCAGACAATGAATCCGAAACTCAGTCCCATTCCCATGATCACTGCCGCGACCAGTTCACCCTTCGGTGACCAGGCGGCCGATTCTTGCTGGGTGCTTGGGATGGACATGGTGCCGCGGAGGGCGGACAGCGCAAGTATAGGGTGCGGCGTCCGCCGTTGGGGGACTAATCGGGGGCTTTTGCCAGGGGAACCACTGGTATTTTGGCCCTCCCCCCTCTCACTTCATGCCCTCAAACCCTAACACCATTATCTTCAGAGGGCTGGCTCGGGGGCGGGCCATGAGAACGACGTACCCCTCTTGGGGTGGATCAACGTGCTTCGTATCGGATGCACCCATTTCTTCCTATTTGCACAATCAAGGCGATTCGAATGAGCCCGAGGGGATCCGGAGCGAAAAGGCACCTCGGGATCTTGCAACGTGCTGGGAGGCTCTGACGCTGGATGCTGGCGCCGGCGTGCTCTTGATCAATGTCGCTTCCGGACGGATCGAGTACGCCAACGACGACTATGCACGGATGCGTGGCTTGACCCGACGAGGGGCGGATCTTTCCGGCACATTGCTCGAGGACATTCTCCCGCCCGGTTTTGCCAGCGAGTGCATTGAACTGGATCGGCGGGCGCACCGTGAGCAGCGGGCGATTGTGGTGCACACGAGTTTTCGCGGCAGGGCCGAGATTCAGACGATTCGACCCGTGCTCGAAGGGCTCATCAACCCGGCCTCGAGCCCGACGGTGTTGGTCACGATCCGTGCCGCGGCACCCGGGGCCGACGTGATCCCAACTTCAACGGTCATGGCCGCGGGCCCGAGTTCGGGCGATAATGTCGGCGATCTTGTCGTTCGGGCCAAGTATCAGGACATGGGTGCGATCGGCTCGCTGACGACGCGCGAATTGCAGATCCTGAGGCTCATCGGCGAAGGACTGACCACGGCGCAGATCGCCGCCCGACTCTTCCGCTCGGCCAAGACGATCGAGTGGCACCGGATGGTCATCGGTCGCAAACTCGGGGCCAAGAACCGCGTCGAGCTGGCGCGCATCGCCATCAGTGCCGGTCTGGTCGATTCGCGCTGATCGCGCCGCCCCTACGCTCGCGCGTGAGCGATCCCGATCCCCAACAACCCATCGGCCCGACCGACACGGACGTGCTGATGATGCGTCGTGCGCTCGAACTGGCGCGGCACGCAGCCGAGATGGGCGAGGCGCCGGTGGGGTGCATCATCTACGAGACCGGCACCGGGCGCGTGCTGGGCGAGGGGGCCAATCTGCGCGAGCGCGACAATGACCCGACCGCCCATGCGGAGATCATCGCGATCCGTGCCGCGGCCAGCGCCGTCGGCGATTGGCGGCTGAATCACTGCACACTCGTCGTGACGCTCGAGCCGTGCCCGATGTGTGCCGGAGCGATCGTCAGCGCACGGCTCGGGCGGGTGGTGTTCGGCGCGAGCGACCCCAAGGCCGGTGCGTGCGGCTCGCTGATGAGCCTTACGCAGGACACGCGGCTGAACCACCGCGTGGCTCCCGTGGCGGGCGTGCTCGCTCACGAGGCCGGGGAACTGCTCCGCGCGTTCTTCCGCGCGCGGCGGGGGAACGGCTGATGCCCGAACTGCCCGAGGTCGAGAATGTCCGCCGGACGCTCGAGCCGCACCTGCTGGATCGGTGGGTGCGCGGCGTGTGGGTGTATCGCCCGGATGTGATCAACGGCGTTCCGCTGGCGTACGACCTGCTCAACCAGGGCCGGATCAGAAGGCTGCTGCGCAAGGGCAAGCAACTGGCGATCGAGACCTACGACCGCCGCGCGATTTGCGTGCACCTTGGCATGTCGGGACAGTTGTACTGGAAGCAGGGCGTCGGACATTCGCCATCGGCCAGCGCAGGCCCGCGGCCGGACCACGTGCACCTTCAATGGCGCATCGAGCCGGACGAGAACGGAGCACGCGACGCGATGAACACCGATGGAGAGTCCGGCACAGGCCTGCTGATCTTCCGCGACCCGCGTCGATTCGGCGAGGTCGCGACCTATCGCGACGCCCGCGTGCTGCTGGAGCAGCGCTGGAACGAACTGGGGCCCGATGCGCTGACCATCGAGCCGTCGCAGTTGTCGCCCATACTCCGCGGCACGCGACGGGCGATCAAGGCCGTTCTGCTGGACCAGCGAGCGCTCGCGGGCGTGGGCAACATCTACGCGGATGAGTCGCTCTTTCTGGCAGGCATCAGACCGACCCGCGTGGCACGCACGCTCAAGGCCGCGGAAGTTGAGAGGCTCTGCGGAGCGGTCCGTCAGGTGCTGCAGAGCGCGGTCGGGGCCGGCGGCTCGACGCTGCGGGACTTCAAGAACGCCGACGAGCAGCCGGGGCGATACGCGCAGTTTCACCAGGTGTACGGCCGCGGCGGTGCCGCGTGCGTGCGATGCGGCGGGGTGCTGACCAGCAGAACGCTTGGCCAGCGGACGACGGTCTGGTGCAAGGTGTGCCAGCGCTGAGGCGTGCGGATGGGCATGGACCAAGTGTCGCGGATCGGCGAGCCGCGTGTTGCAAGGTGATCAAGACCGACTCGCTTTCCACAGAGTTGTCCACGTTGTGGAGAATGGTGCGAAGGGAATGAACATGTGCGTGACCGGAGGGTGCTCTTCTCTTCTCTGAAGTACAGAGAGATATTTGGTGGTGGTGGATACAGGGGGCTGGCGCTTGTGTAAAGAACGCGCAAAGGGCCTCGTTCATATCGAGAATTGCCGAGCAGATTCGCCTCTGGACGGGCGTGGACGATGCGCCGGTTGCGCTGTCGGTCGAGGTCAACCGACAGGCGTGCACGATGTGCGCTGTCGGTTGGGCGGCTGGCAAAGGGCTGTCGGTTGTCGCTTGCGGGATTCATGCGGCGCGTTGTACCCACATCATGCACACTTTGTGCATTGACCAAGCGACAGTGCTTTGGTCGCGCCGGAGTCATCCCGCGAGCGAACAATTCCCGCATGCCTGACTCATCACGCCGTGTGTTCGACCGGCTCCTGAAGGAATCGCTTCGCGCGGGCGGATCTTCGTCGCGGGGAGAGTCCCGGGCGGTGCCGCGGCGGACATGGGTGTTTGTTCCGGAGGATCAGCTCTCGTCGGCGATCGGGCTCTTGAGCGATGCCAAGCGGCCCCGTGGCGCGGTGATGATCGAGAGTCGGTGGAAAGCGTCGCTGCGTCCGTATCACATCCAGCGGCTGGCGGTGCTGTGGAGCAACCAGCGGCAATTCGCGTTGGAACTCGCTCGCGACGGCGTTGATGTGCTGTACCTGATCAGCGATGAGCCGTTCGCCATCGCGATCGAGCGTGCGCTGGAGGGTGAACTCGGCACACGCATGAAGCGAGATGCGTGCGAGCGGCTCGTGTGCATGCGGCCCGCCGAACGGGAACTGCGGGCGGATCTTGCGGGGCTTGTTCAGCGCGGCGTCATCGAGTACGTGCCGCACGATGGGTGGCTCACCACGCCCGAGGACTTCCGCAAGTCCTGCCCCAAGACTCCGTGGAAAATGGACTCGTTCTATCGCCACGTCCGCCAGCGCACGGGGGTGCTCATGACGCCGGAGGGCGAGTATGTCGGCGGGAAGGTCAGCTTCGATACGGAAAATCGCAAGGCGTGGCCCGGCACGCCGCCGGCGGCCAAGCCGCTCTCGTTCACGCCCGATGAGGTCACGCGCGAGGTGATCGAGATGGTTCGCCGCGACTTTGCCCATCATCCCGGCCAACTCGATGAGACGCAGATACCCGCGACGCCGAAGGACGCCGCGGCACTGTGGACGTGGGCCAGGAAACAGTGCATGGAGCACTTCGGCGCGTACGAGGATGCGATGAGTGTGCGCTCGCGCACGCTCTTTCACACCCGCGTGAGCACGTTGGTGAACATGCACCGCATCCTGCCGCGGACGATCGTCGAGGATGTCGAGAAGATGAACATCCCTCTGGCGAGCAAGGAGGGCTTCATCCGCCAGGTGCTCGGTTGGCGTGAGTTTGTGCGGCATGTGCACGACGCGACGGACGGCTTCCGCACGATCGCCGGCAAGCCCGTGACGACGCTCGATTCGCCCGGCAGCGCGGGCTTGGAGCGGTGGTCGGGCAAGGCCTGGACGACGCCGGGTCGGGCATCGGGGCTCGGCGGCGCGACTCCCGCGCACCTGGGCGGCGATACGCCGCTCCCGCCGGCCTTCTGGGGCGCGCCCAGCGGCATGCGCTGCCTGGATGAGGTGGTTTCCAGCGTGATGAGCGAAGGCTGGAGCCACCACATCACGCGGCTGATGGTGCTGAGCAATCTCGCGACGCTGCTGGACATCAACCCGCGCGAACTGACCGACTGGTTCTGGTGCGCATTCACCGACGCGTGGGACTGGGTCGTCGAGCCCAACGTCTTGGGCATGGGCACCTACGCCGTCGGCGGGATCATGACGACCAAGCCGTATGTCGCCGGCAGCGCGTACATCGACAAGATGAGCGACTACTGCGAGCACTGCCCGCTGACGCCGGGCAAAACCTGCCCGATCACGCGGCTGTACTGGGCGTTCCTGGCCCGACACGAGAAGACGCTCGCGGGCAATCCGCGGCTGTTCATGCCGATGAACGCGCTGAAGAAGCGCTCCGCGGCGGAACGCTCCAAGGACCACGAGGCGTTTGTGCACGTGCGCGATTTGCTGGTGGCCGGTCGCCGGCTCGTCGCCGAACGGCTCGGAAACTGGTAGTCGTATCGGTTGGTTCTTGTGAGGGTCGGGCTGGCAAGCGTCGCGATGGCCGGAGCGGGGGTTGGCCGGGGGGCCGGGACCCGCTATATTTGAGGCCACGCTCTGCAGACCGCCTGGTTGGTTCCTGTGCGGATGAGGAGCAAAGCCCAAGCCGATGCGGCGCGCTCGCGTCGGCGACTCTGGGCGTGAACAGTGGCGGGGCCGGAGCGGCAAGGCCGCCCGATTTCGCCCGCATGCCCGATGGAGAATGCCCAGTGACTGGCCAGGAAATCGAAGCCAAGGTGATCGCGATCGTCGCCAAGCAGATGGGCGTTGATGAGAAGACCATCAAGCGCGAGACGAACTTCACCAGCGACCTGAACGCCGACTCGCTGGACACGGTCGAACTGGTGATGGAGTTCGAGGACGAGTTCGATGTGAAGATCCCCGATGAGCAGGCTGAGAAGATCCAGACCGTCGGCCAGACGATCGATCTGATCAAGCAGGCCAAGGGCATCTGAATCTGGCCCGGAACGGGCGCGGGGGCGAGAGGGTGTTCGCAGGACCAGCCGCGGGGGCCGAGTTGCTCGGTTCCGGCGCGGTGGGTGTGGTCGCAGGACGCGACAACACGAGGCTTGTCGGCGCCGCAGCGGCGCAGATCAGGAGTCGTCGATGCGCAGCAGCGCGCAGCATTCCGTGCGGATCGTCATCACCGGCGCCGGCGCCGTAACAAACCTCGGGCACGACGCCCCCTCGACCTGGGACGCGATGCGTCACGGGCGGAGCGGGATCACGGCCATCGAGGGAGCCGAGTTCGCCCGGCACACCAATCCCTGGGAAGTGAAGATCGCCGGCCAGGTCAAGAACTGGGACCCGGTGGCCCGGATTGAGCATCGCGAGGCGCGGAGGCTCGACCGCTTTACGCAGCTGGGCCTCTACGCCGCGCTCGAGGCGGTCGAGCGTTCGGGCATCAACTTCGAGCAGGAAGACCGCGAGCGCTGCGGCGTGGTGATCGGCTCGGGCATCGGCGGGATCCGAACGATCGAGGAAGGCGTCGACATCCTTCGGGACAAGGGCCAGGACCGCGTCAGCCCGTTCACCGTTCCGCGTCTGATGGCCAACGCCGCGGCGGGCAATATCTCCATCCGTCTTGGCCTCGAAGGCCCGGCGAGCACGCACGCGACGGCCTGCGCCAGCAGCGGGCACGCCATCGGCGACGCGATGCACATCATGCGAAGGGGCGAGGCCGACGTGATGATCGTCGGCGGGGCCGAGGCCGCTGTCAGCCCCATCTGCGTCGCCGCGTTCAACGCGATGAAGGCCCTGAGCACGCGCAACGAAGACCCGACGCGCGCCTCGCGCCCGTTCGACAAAGCGCGAGACGGTTTCGTTCTGGCCGAGGGCGCGGCGGTGCTGGTGCTCGAGACCGAGCAGCACGCAAAGGCCCGCGGCGCGACGATCCTGGCCGAGATGGTCGGCTACGCCAACAGCTCCGACGCGTACCACATCACCGCGCCGGATGAGGGCGGCAAGGGTGCGGCGCGGAGCATGCAGTGGGCGCTGCGCGACGCCGGGCTGAACACCGATCAGATCGACTACATCAACGCCCACGGGACCAGCACGCCGCTGGGCGACAAGGCCGAGGTCGCCGCGGTGCTCAAGGTCTTCGGCGATCGCGCCCGCAAGAGCGCGGGCGGCAAGGTCCTCATGAGCAGCACCAAGAGCATGCACGGGCACTGCCTGGGCGCGAGCGGCGCGGTGGAAATGCTCGCGTGCATCCACGCCGTGCGCGACGGCATCGTCGCCCCGACGATCAATCTTGAGACGCCCGATGAGGGCATGGATGTTGATCTGGTCCCGCACCACGCCCGCGAGCAGCGCATCCGCTACGCGATGAACAACACCTTCGGCTTCGGCGGCCACAACTGCACGCTGATCGTCGGTCGGTACGAGTAAGCCCGCCCTCCGATTCCGCTGGGGCGTTTGCCCCCGGGACGCTCCCTCAGAACCCACGCAATCTTCCCGAAACGCCCGGAATTCCGGGCGTTTTGTTCATTTCTGCCGCATGGATGCTCAAGGGCTGTTCGAGTGCTCACGCGGGCGACTGCGGAATCGGCCCGGGGAGAGCCGATATTCCCTTCATGGCCTCCACGATCAAGCCCATCCTGAAACTCGAAGTGCCCGTCATCGTCGTGCTCGGTCGGCGCGAGATCAAGGTCGGCGATGTCGTGACCCTCGGCCCCGGGAGCATCGTCGAACTTCCCAAGAAGGCCGACGAGGAACTCGAACTGATGATCAACAACAAGGTCATCGGCACCGGCAACGCGGTGAAGGTCGGCGAGAACTTCGGCGTGCAGATCAACTACATCGGCGACCTCAAGCACCGAATCGCCGCCATGGCTGCCAAGCCCCCCGCCGAGCCCAAGCCGAAGGACGAGGCCGAGCTGCTCGCCGAGCAGATGCTCGCGGGCCAGTGATCAAGCGGCGACGCCGGATCACGCGCGTGTCAGCCGCGCGTACGCGACCACGAGCGTCTTGACGCCGACACCCTTGAAGTCCACGATGATCCGGGCGTTGACACCGCCGGAGAAACTCTTGACCGTGCCCAGCCCGAACTGCGGGTGCCGAACGCTCTCGCCGGGGCGATAGTCGTCGCCGATGGGTGTGTTCGGGCGCCCGGTGCTGCCCGGGTTCGAGCCCAGCGAGGCTGCCTTTGCGCGAGCACGGGCCAGAGCCTCATCTTCGGGCAACTGCGAGTACTCATCGTGCGCCGGCGCGGCGCGTCCAGGCCCGCGGCCGCGGCCTCCCTGCACGAATCGCGACAGGTCACTGTCCATGTCCCCGTCACCATCGCGATCGCGGCCCATGCCGGCGAACGGGTCACTCTGGTCGCTGAAGGTCACGTCGGTGCCCTTGAGCTCATCAAGAAATCTGCTGGGCAATTGCCGCTCGGCCAGGCCGCGGATGGTCCGGAACGCGCTGCTGGTGAGCATGACCGCTTCCATCGCGCGGGTGATGCCGACGAATGCGAGGCGACGCTCTTCCTCGATCATCTTCTCATCGCCATCGAGCGAGCGCATGTGCGGGAGCATGCCCTCCTCCCAGCCGACGACGCAGACGAACGGATACTCGAGGCCCTTGGCCGCGTGGAGCGTCATGAGCGTGACCGCGCCGCGTTCTGGGTCCAGTGCATCGGAGTCGGCCACGAGCGCGGCCTTCTCAAGAAACGCGCGGAGGAGTTCCAGCACGCCGGGCCGGACGATGCGAGCTTCCTCGTTCACCTCGGCTCCGGCATCAGCGCCCGGCTCGGTTGCCGCGGCGTCGCCGGAAGCATCTGCGAAGGCCTGCGCCAGATCCGCCGCGCCGAACGGATCGTCGTCGACGGGCGTCGCGGATCCGTCGATCGCGCCGACACCCGCGAGCCAGTCGTTCTCAAACTCCCGGGCTGAGGAGACCAGTTCGTCGAGATTCTCCAGGCGTTCGGGCTCCTGCGCGTAGTGCTGCCGCAGACCGCTCTCGCTGATGACGCGCTCGACGAGATCCGCCAGCGCGATTTCCACGCCCGAGCCCATGAATCCCTCGGTCTCTTCGCGCTCGATCGTGCGCCACGCGTCGAGCTGCTGCACGAACCGGGCGACGGCCTGCACAGCGCGGGCGTTCAGCCCGGGCGCCGCGGCGGGCGAGCGGAGCGCATCGATCAGTGTCGGGGCCGCGCCCAACTCCACCGTCTCGCGGAATCGCGCGACCGTCTGGTCGCTGATGCCTCGGGCGGGCGTGTTGATGATGCGCTCCAGCGAGACCGAATCGAGCGGGTTGGCGATCGTGCGCAGGTACGCCATCGCGTTGCGGACCTCTTCGCGCTCGTAGTACGCCGTGCCGCGGACAAGCACGTACGGCACGTTGGCGCGGCGGAACGAGTCCTCCAGCACGCGCGATGCGGCGTTGGTGCGGTAGAAAACCGCGCAGTCCTTCCACGAGTGCGACGGGCTTTCGCCCAGTCGCGCACGGAGCCAGTCGAGCACAAGGCGCGCCTCGTGATGCTCATCGCGCGTCAGCACGCATTCGACGACGCGACCGGGGCCGCGGGTGGGCGTCAGCGGCTTGTGCTTGCGCTGGGTGTTGTGCTGGATGAGTCTGTCGGCGACCTTCAGGACCGGTGCGCGCGAGCGGAAGTTCTCGCTCAGCCGCACGACCGATGCGCCGGGGTATCGCTGCTCGAACTGCAGAATGTTCGTGATGTCCGCCCCGCGCCAGGCGTAGATCGACTGGTCCGGATCGCCGACGACGCAGATGTTGGGCTTGGCGCCCGCCGCGGCGCCCGCTTCGCCGCCGCCGGCGATGGCCGAGGCGATGGTGAACTGGGCGCGGTTGGTGTCCTGATACTCGTCGATGAGCACGTACCGGAATCGCGACTGAACCTCGGCACGCACGCTCGCGGAGTCCTTGAGCATCCGGGCCGTGAGCATCAGCAGGTCGTCGAAGTCGCACGCGTTGGCCAGACGCAGCGCGTGCTGGTACGCGGTGTAGCACCGAGCGACTTGGCGCTGGCGGAAGTCCGCGGCCTCCTGCAAGAATCGGGACTCGTCGATGAGTTCGTTCTTCGCGGCGGAGATCTCGCTCAGCACCGAGCGCGGCGCGAAGTTCTGCGTGCTCAGGTCCAGCTGCGTGATGATGCCCTTCATCAGTTTGGCCTGATCATCCGCGTCGTACACGCTGAAGTTCTGCTTCAGCAGGCCGCGCTCCCCGAGCCCGCCGAGTTCCGAGTACCGGCGCAGCAGACGCACGCACAGGCTGTGGAACGTCGTGACCGTCAGCCCGCGTGTCAGCGCCGACTCCGGCCCGCCCAGCAGGCTCATGACGCGATCGCGCATCTCGCCCGCGGCCTTGTTCGTGAACGTCACCGCGAGAATCCGCCACGGGCTCACACCCTGGCTGATCAGGTACGCGATCCGCCGCGTGATCACCCGCGTCTTGCCCGAGCCCGGCCCCGCCAGCACCAGCAGCGGGCCCTCGGTGGTCCGGACCGCCTGCGCCTGCGACGGTGTCAGCCCGTCCACCAGCGACTGCGCGAACGCCTCGTTGCTGACCCGTCCCGCGGCGGCATGACCGCCCGCGCGATCCGCGGGCGCCGGGTGCAGAGGCGTGCTCCTCCCGTCGGCGGCGAAGGGATTGCCAAAGCCGCGCGGCGCGCCGACGCCGGGCCGAGCCGGCATCTGCGGCGTCGGTTCGGGCTCGACGGGATCGATCGATCCCCAGGACTCACCATCGCTCCCGCAACTGCTCACGCGCGCGTCACCTCCGATCGCAGTTTAGACCCCATACTGCTCGCGTCGTCGGCACTGCTCGGGGGTCGCCTAAAGTTCGATATGACTTGGAGAGTTGTACTCGAATTGGACCCCGAAACAGGCGATTGGGCAGCATGGGTGCCCGAACTTCCCGGTTGCGCCTCGGCGGGCCTCACCGAGGCCGAGGCGATGGCGAACATCAAGGAGGCGATCGAGCTGTACCTCCAGAAGGACCCGATCGAGCTTCCCCCGAGCGCCGTGCTTCGTGAAGTGGCCGCCTGATGGGTGAGCGAATTCGACGAATGACGGCCCGTGAGGTGGAGGAAATCCTTCGCAGGTTTGGGCTCGAGCAGATTTCGTAGAAGGGCAGCCACCGCAAGTGGCGTCATCCCTCCAAGAACCTTCAGGTGATCGTGCCGGTGCATGCCGGTCGAACGTTGCCGCTCGGAACCATGATGAGCATCATGAAGGGTGCGGAGATTCCTGAGAGCGAGTACCGCGGCTGAACACCGCTCACGGCGCCTCGCGCGACCGCAGGCTCACGCCCTCAGGCAGCAGCTCGGCCACGCGCGTTACGACATCGCCCTCGAGCTTTCTCGCAAAGAGTGATCGCTTGGTCTTGCCCATGATCAGCGTGTCGCAGCCGAAGGTCACGGTGTAGTCCAGGATCTCCTCGGCGATGTCCGTCGCGGTCACGTAGATCGGGACAAACGGGACTCCGGCCTGGTGCGCGAGCACCGCGGTGGTGCCGAGCGCCTCCTGCGCTGAGGGGTCGTCGGCCAGTTGCGGGATCTGGCCCGGTTGCACGTCCAGCAGCCGCAGCGTGCGGACGTAGATCGCAAAGAGCATCGCGCCGCGCTGCTTGGCCATGTTCACGGCGTACTCGCTCTGGGCGCGACCGCGGGCCGCGAGCATGATGCGCGGGGCATCGGCCTTCGCCGCGGTCGGTTCGCGCGTCAGTTCGGCCATCCAGCCCATCGCCGGCACCGGCAGTGCGCGGGCCTCGACCATCCGCCGTCTCGTGTTGACCATGAACCGCACGACCAACACGCCGCCCACCATCGCCGTCGCGAAGATGAACGCGTTGTGCTTGGCGATGCAGATGGTCACGAACACGCCGGCCATGAACACGCCCAGCACCCACATGCCGCGGCGTTCCCACAGGCCGATCGGGGCTGCACGGTTGATCGCGCACGAGAGCACATTGATCGTGATCGCCCCGACGACGCCGATGGCGTACAGCTCGCCAAGGCTCTTGACGTCGGCCTCAAAGAGCAGCAGCACCCCCGGCGCGATGCACGCCAATATCAGCGCGATCCACGGCACGCCCGAGTAGTTCAGTTTGGTCAGTCCGCCCGGCAGCTCCCGGTCCATCGCCATCGAGTACTGCACCGCGACCATCGCCATGATCGCCGTGTTTACCGCGCTGATGAGCAGCAACCCGAAAATGATGCCGGCGACGATGCCCATCACGCGCCCGGCCGTCGGCGATCCCGTCGCCTCCGTCGTCGCGTGGCTGGCCAGTTCCTTCATCGCGGTGTTGCGGTAGGCCTGAATCTCGTCGGGCACCTGCTCGGGCTTGAGTCCCTGCTCAACTTCGTACTGCACATAGTGCGGCTTGTCGACGGGCTTGAGCGCCGGCAGCGCGTTGAGCGCGATGCCGAAGATCAGGTTGAGCGCCACAACCTCCACCAGCACGGGGAAGATGGTGAACTTGCTCGTCCGCGCCACGGGCTGCTTCATGAGCCCGGTCATGTTCGCAACCGCCTCGAGCCCCGACAGAGCCAGAATCACCCGGATGAAGTTCTCCCAGCGCGTCCAGGGATCGCTGATCGACGAGTGACCAGTCGAGATCGTTTCGATTCCCTCCTTCAGCAGCGGCAAGCACAGCAGCGCGACCAGCGCCGACATTCCGATCGCCACCACCGCGATGACCAGCGCAAAGCGTCCGGCGCTGCGTGCGCCGAGCCAGTTCACCACACCGATGAGCAGGATGCACGCGATGCTCAAGGGAACTACCCATGACTCGTGCGCACCGAGATAGTGGAAGCCCTCGATCGCCGACAGGCTCGCCGTGACGATGTAGTCGCACAGAAGCAGCGTCGCGCCGATCACGCTCAGCGTCGGCGAGAGCTGCCGCGCCGCCGCGTACACGCCGCCGCCATCGGGGAACACCCGGCAGATCACCGAGTACGCCCACGCCACGGCGATCATGACCACGCTCATCGCGGCCAGGTACAACGGCGAGGCATGACCCGTGTAGTAGAACGCCAGCCCCAGCACATACAGCCGGCTGGTCCCCCAGTCTCCGAAGAGCAGAGGCCCCGCGTGATACCACGAAAGTTCCCGCGGTCGCTTCGAACCCGTCACCAGCGCGGACATGGAGTTCCTCTTCTGCCGATCCTGCCGCGTGCAGACCGCACGCACGGGACGACGTGAACCACCAGCGTACTCGGATGCGTCGCAACAGTCATCCGCTCATCGGCCCCGATCTTCTCCGAATGTTCCGCCACTGAGTCTCACTCATCTCGGTGGGTTCCACGATCATTCGGAGGCCTGTACAATCCCCTGTACGCGGTGCCGCGATGCTCGCGTGGACCCCTTGATCGGAGCGCCTCATGTCCAACTCACACTCGCCCCGGTGTGCCGTCGTGCTCTTTGGTTCGGGCCGGGCCGACGGGTCGGAGATTCAGGAGGCGGTCAGCATCCTGATTCATCTCTCACGATTGGGCGCAAAGACGCAGTGCTTCGCGCCGGATCGTGCGCAGGTCGATGTCGTCAACCACCTGACCGGCTCGCCGACGGGCGAGACCCGCAACGGCCTTATCGAAGCCGCGCGTATCGCGCGCGGCGAGATCCGCCCCATCACCGAACTGATCGAGCGCGATGAGGATGCGCTGTTCTTCCCCGGCGGCTTCGGCGCGGCGAAGAACCTCTGTGACTTCGCGGCCCAGGGCGCGGGCTACGGCGTGCAGCCCGATGTGGCTCGCGTGGTGCACGAGTTTCATGCCGCGGGAAAGCCCATCGCGTTCTGCTGCATCGCGCCGATGATCGCCGCTCGCTTGCTGGGCACCGCCGCCGGTGGTCCGGGCGTGAGCATCACCCTCGGCCCGCCCAGCCCCGCGGCCGATGTCGCCAGCACGCTCGGCGCGACACACATCGTCACTCGCGTGCGCGAGGCTCACACCGATCGCGCGGCGCGCGTGGTCACGACGGGCGCGTACATGTTCGACCGTGCCTCACCTGGTGAGATCTTCGACGGTATCGGGGCCATGGTCGAGTCCACGCTCGAACTGGTCATGCACAGCAAAGCCCCAGCACCCGCGCGCTGACGATGCACATCCGGACATGAAGTTCTCAGGAGCGTGCCGCGCAGGCTCAGCCGGGCAGCGCCGCATCGAGGTGCACCCGGTCCACTCAGGCCGCCATCGCACCACGGACATCCTGCGTGAAGCGCAGGGCCACGGTCTGCCGTCCGCTCGGCCCGCGGAGCGCACGCACGACCTCCGCGCGCACCATCTCGTTGGACCGCACCACCGCCGCATCGTTCCACGCGATGGCTACCAGCAGTTCCTCGCCGGGCGAGAAGTCGCGATCCGCGGCGATCTCCACCAGCGCTCCGCCCACCGAGACATTCGTCGTCACGGCCGATTCGTACCGCTGCGTGCTGACACGCAGCATCTTGCACGGGCGAGAGACAGCGATGCGTGCATGCTGGCGACGATCTGAACGCATGATCAACTCCTGTCCGCACAGAGACCCGTCCGGGACACGCCGACGCCATCGTCGATGAGCCCGCGTTTCATCCAATTCATCGGCTGGAGGATCCGAGAACTTTCACACCAGCCGAGCATCAGGGGTGATCGCCCGCCGCTTTGGGGTCAACGCCTCACGGTCGCGGCGGGCCGGTGCGCAAGAAGTGCCAGCCGGCGGGGGGTGTAAACCCGCGTTTGGTGTGGTCGGACCGAGCCGAACCCGCGCGGCGCTGCGCCACAGGCTCATCGACGCGAACGCCCACTCTCTTCATTGAGCCTCGCCCGCGCATCGACCGATAAGAACGCCATGAGTGTCGCCATAACGGTCATCATCCCGATGTTCAACGCCCGCGCCTGGATCGCCGCCGCGATTCGCAGCGTGCTCGATCAGTCGCTGGCGGAGGTCGAGGTGCTCGTTGTGGACGACGCATCGACCGACGATTCGCGCACGATCGTTTCGGATATTGCCGCGAGCGATGCGCGCGTTCGTCTTGTTCCCGCCGATGCATCCGCACCGCGCGGCGTGGCCCGCGCCCGCAACCGCGGGCTGGATCTTGCCGCGGGCTGCTTCGTGATGTTCATGGACAGCGACGACACGCTCCACCCCGGCGCTCTGGCGGCCCTGGTCGACTCGGCCCAGCGCGACAACGCCCCCGCGAGCGTCGGCGACTTCACGCTCCATCACGAACTCGGGGGCTTGCTGGAGCGAGTGCCGGTGCGTCATGATCGCATCACGCTGCGGGAGCATCTGGCCGGCCTCTTCTTCATCACGCATGCGCACGCGGTCCGGCGTGATGTCCTCGTGCGGTCGGGCGTGCGTTTCCGCGAGGACCTGGCGGTCATCGAGGACACCGACGTGTGGCTCCGCCTGGCTCTCGCCGGCGTGTGGTGGACACGGGCCCGTGATGAACAGAAAGAGCCCGCGCTGGTCGGCGCGTATCGCCTCCGCCTGTCTTCCCGCAGCGCCGACCTGCCGACCATGCTCGCCTGCACGGCGCGCGTGTATCGCGACGCGTACGCCGCGGCGAGGCTCGCCGGCGCGACCGCCGCGGACACCGATGTCTCGGATGAACGCCTCGCCACACTGCTGCTCAAGAGCGCCGTGGGCTACGCCACGCGCCGCGTGCTGCAGGGTGGTCCGAACGCGCTGCTCGAGGCCGAAGGGATGCTTGCATCCTTCATCAACGCGACACCCGCCGACACCCAGCGTGCCGCCGTCACGCTCGACGGCCCGCTGCTTCACCACATCGCCCGGCGTGCGGTGCTCATGACCATCGCTGTTTCTCCCGATGACCCGCTCGAACGCGGATGCTGGGTGCCGTCGATCATCCAGTGGTGGTCGCACCTTGAGAGCACTCACCTGATTACAAGCACCCATCGCCGGAGTGCCGAGGCGAGGCTCGTGCAGGGCCAGCCCGGCTTCCGCGCGGGCGACGCCATAGCTAGCGCCGCCTGAGCGAGGGCCGCATGACCCACGCGCACGCTCGCCTGCTGATCAGTGTGGTCGTTCCCGCGTACAACGCCGAGCAGACGCTCGCGTTCACCATCGCCAGCCTCGGCCGCGAGCGCGACACCAAGTTCGAGTGCATCATCGTCAACGACGGGTCGACCGACTCCACCGGCGCACTCGCCGACGACCTGGCCCGGCGTGATGCGCGGGTCCGCGTCGTGCATCAGGCCAACCGCGGCCTTGCTGGCGCACGCAACACCGGCATCGAGCACGCTCGCGGCGATCTGCTGTACTTTCTCGATGCCGACGACTGGGTCCTGCCCGGCGGGCTGGATTCGCTCGCCCGGGCGTGCGCGCGGACCGGCGCGTCCTTCGGAGCCTTCGAGTTCCGCGACTCGAGCGGGGCACGCCGCATCCTGCTTCACGAGCCGACCTTGCCGGTGTTCTCGCTCCCGCAGTTGCTGGATCTGCACTTTGTCATCGTTCACAGCACCATGTATCACCGTGATGCCCTGGCGCATCACCGCTTCAGCGAGAGTGTCGGCCGTGTTGAGGATTATGAGCTGTGGTACCGCCTGGCCGCCGCGGGCGTGACATGGACAAACGCCGGTGCCCGTGTGTGCGCGTACCGCTGCCGACCTTCGAGCATGAGCCGCAATGACGCCGACATGGCGCGAAGTGCCGCTCGCGTGATCTCCGGGGGCTTCGCCCTGGCGCGGACACTGCCCGAGAGTCGGCGAGCGGGCCTGGACCTGAGCCCGCAGCGAGAGACCGGCCGGCTGGAGAGCAGCGCGTTCTCATGGGCTACGCGCGCCGCGATCACGTCTTCGGTCGATGCCGGAATGGCGATCTACAGCGAACTCGGCCGTACGCGGTTGGTTCTGCCTGATCGCGCGGCGGGCGCTGCGCTCTCGGCAGTCGTCTCGGGCCTGGGCCAGCGCCCGGACCCAGACGCTCCCGCCGCGGCGGCCTGGCTCGCATCCGCTCGTGAGTGGTGGCGTGCACTGAGCCGAGCGGGCATCGCTTCGCCATCGCTCGCCGATGAGGCGGCGGCGCTGTTGCTCGCGCGCGCCCGCGAAGCGTGCTCAGCATTAGGCGAAGTCGAATCACGCCACCCCGCTCAGCCGCTCGATGTTCGGTGATGACCAACGCGAGCGTCTCGGCGGCGGGTGTCGGAATCACGGTTGATCCGACATCCCCTTGAATCACCGGTATCGATCGCGCTGTTCGCCCGTCTGCTCCGCCTCCTCGGTCGGCCAGATCTCGCGATGAGTTCTCCCCCGCCACGAAGCGCACCGCGAAAGATCGATCCTCGATCGTGACCTCCTCGAAAGCCAACACATACCCCGTTGATACGACGCCATTCGCAGACCTAGCGAGAGAAAGAGAGCTACGACCACCGCCATCTGCAGCAAACTGTCGCTCCACACCGGCTCGACTCCCTCGCCGGCCACTACCATTCCCTCGAACATGCTCCGCTTCACGCTCGCCTCGGCGTCATACGCCCTGCTCGCCTTTGTGGCGGGCTTCGCCCTGGCGATCATCCGTGTGCCACTGCTTGAGCCCAATGTCGGCCCGTTGACCGCGGTGCTCATCGAGGCCCCATTCATCCTGATCCTCTCGTGGCTGGCGTGCCGGGTGGTTCTCCGGAGATACGGTGCCGGTGGGTCAACGCCGCTTTCTCTTGCCGGCGCCGGTGCTTTGGGCGGCGTGGCCCTTCTGCTGCTGCTCCTGGCCGAACTGGCGCTCTCGCTGCTCATGGGCAAGACTCTTTCGGCGTTTGGCCAGGCGCTGATCGCCCCCGCAGGCCTTCTGGGCCTTGGGCTCCAGTTGGTCTTCGCATCGTTCCCGATCGTGCAAACATGCCGGACGCATTACGCCCCGGTGCCCCCCGGCAGCCGATAATCACCAAGTGCTGACTTCTTCGTCATCCCGCTCCTCGCTCTTCTCGAACGCCCCCGGCGTCTCCCGGGGCTCATCGGGTTGGGGTCCGGGCATGTTCCACCGTCGCCTGGCCCTTCTGGCCGGGCTCATGCTCATCCCCGCGGCGCTCCCGGCCTTCCGCCTCCTGCAATTGACCGTCGCCAACCACGAAGACCTCCGCGCCGAGGCCGAGTCCCGCCTGCTCGATCAGCGCTGGCAGCCCACCACCCGCGGCAGGATCCTCGACCGCAAGGATCGCGTTCTGGCGCAGGACAAGCCGTCTTTCGATGTGATGGTCGACTACTCCGTCATCACGGGACAGTGGGCTTTCGCCCAGGCCGCTCGCGAGGCACGCCGACAGGCCGGCGGCCAGACCTGGCGATCGCTCTCGCCCGTGCAGCGCGAGGAGCGCATCCAGCAACTGCTTCCGACCTATCGCAAGCGACTTGACGATGGCTGGGCCGCCCTGGCCCGCGCCACCGAAACACCCATCGAGGAAATCGAAGCACGGCGCAGCGACATCATGCAGCAGGTCTCGCGCGCCGCCTCGCGCGTGTGGGAACTCCGCCGCCAAGCCCGCGAGGACGACCTGGCCCGCGGCCTGGCCCTCAGCGGCGATCCGACCATCGACACGATCGACGGCCTGGATGTGCCCATCGCCGAGTTCGAGCGGCCCATTCGCGAGCAGGTCTCCGCGCACGCCGTGCTCCGCGGCATCTCCGATGAAGCCGCCTTCCGCCTGCCGCCGGAGGTGCTCGAAGCGCCGGGCCTGCGCTCGGCGCGCACCAGCGACGCCCGCCGCGCGGCCGAGGCCAGGGGCGACATCCTTCCGACCTTGCGCGTCGTCGACTCGGCCCTGCGCCTGTACCCGATGGAGGCCCTGAGCGTCGAGGTCCCGGCGGACCGCTTCCCCGGCCCGCTCCGCTCCGAGCAGCCCGCCACCATCAACGTCTTCGGATCCCTCACGCAGATCGTCGGTTGGATGCGCGACCGCGTCTTCGCCGAGGATGAGCAGCGCAGGCCTCGCATCACCGCCGACGGCCGCGTCGACCGCGGCTTCTACATGCCCGGCGACAGCGTCGGCCATTGGGGCATCGAGGGCGGGCACGAGGACGAACTCCGCGGCCTGCGCGGGCTCATCACCGAGCAGCTCGACACCAGCGAGATCGACACCGAGCCGCGCACCCCCGGCAAGGACATCAAGCTCACCATCGATGCGAATCTGCAGGCCCGTATCGCCGCGCTCTGCTCGCCCGACCTCGGCCTGACCACCGTCCAGCCCTGGCAGCGCAACCGCGCGACGCCCGTCGGCACGAACCTCAACGCCGCCGCAGTCATCATCGAGGTCGATACCGGCGACATCCTCGCGATGGTCAGCACGCCGACCTTCACGCTCGACGATGTCCGCGAGCGTCCCGAGTCGGTCTTCATCAACGACCCGATCCTCAGCCCCGCCGTCAACCGCGCCGCCGGAAAGCCGTACGCGCCGGGTTCGATCGTCAAGCCCCTTCTCTTCTGCGCCGCCGTCTCCGCGGGTGTGTGGGATTCCGACCGACGCGTCGCCTGCAACGGTCACCTGCTCCCCGACCGCCCCAACCTCTTTCGCTGCTGGGTCTTCAAGCCCCCCTTCAACACCACGCACGATGCCCTGCTCGGCGGGGCTCTCTCGGCACAGGAAGCGCTCGCGGTCTCCTGCAACATCTACTTCTATCAGGTCGGTCGCGCGCTCGGGCCGGATGGTGTCAGCGAGTGGTACGGTCGTTTCGGTGTCGGCAATGACCCGCGCGTCGCGCGGCCGGCACTCCGGCTGACCGGCTCGCCGGTCTTCGCCGGTTCCGCCGGCGCGATCTCGCCCGACTCGCCCCTGAGCGCCGATGACCAGATCGAAATGGGCGAGTCGAACGCCGTCACGCAGACCGCCCCGCCCCGCGCCCGCCGCGGCGTCACGCCCAGCGAGGCCACGCTCATGGGCATCGGCCAGGGCCCGGTCGCATGGACACCCCTGCACGCGGCCGATGCCTACGCCACGCTCGCACGCTCGGGTCTGCGCATCGTCCCGCGCCTGCGCATGGATGAGCCGCTGCGTTCGATCAACCTCGGCCTGAACCCGCGCTCGGTCGCCATCGCGCTCGAGGGCCTGTCCAAAGCCGTCAACGATGAACGCGGCACCGGCCACCACATCACCGTCGATTGGCCCGATGGCGCCCGCCGCGAGAACATCTTCACCGCCCCGGGCGTGCAGGTCTGGGGCAAGTCCGGCACCGCCGACTCGGGCCAGAAGGCCCGCGACGCACAGGGCCGCCTGCTCGCCGACGACCGCGGCCAGGCCATCTCTCTTGATCACGCCTGGTTCGTCGTGCTCGCCGGACGCGCGGGAGAGAATCGACCGCGCTACGCCGTCGCCGTGCTCGTCGAGTTCGGCGGCTCGGGCGGCCGCATCGCCGGCCCGCTCACCAACCAGATCCTGCTCGCGCTGAAGGCCGAGGGGTACCTGTGAGCCGCTCGATTTTCTCCAGCATCATCGCCACCGAGCGCAACTGGGCGAACCCCGCGTGGCTCTGCGTGCTCGCCGGGCTGCTGCTGTCGATCATCGGGATCTACGCCATCGACATCGGCGAGCGCACCATCGCCCCCGCCACCGCGGCGGACCTTGCCCCGGTCGCCGCCAAGCAACTCATCTTCCTCTTCGTGGGCCTGCTCGCCGCCGGCCTGCTCGCCCTGCCGCACGAGCGGGTTATCCGCTTCCTCGCCTGGCCCGCGATGGGCGTGAGCATCGCGCTGCTGATCTTTCTGCTCATCCCCGCCGTGCCCTCGTGGATCGTCACGCCGCGCAACGGCGTCCGCGGCTGGATCGACCTTGGGCCGATCGACCTTCAGCCCGGCGAGTTCGCCAAGATCGCCTTCGTGCTGGCCGCCGCGGACTACCTCCGCTACCGCCGCACGCACCGCGAGTTCCTCGGGCTGCTGCCGCCCGCGCTCATCGCCGGAGTGCCCATCGGCCTGATCTTCCTCCAGCCCGACCTGGGCACGGCCATGCTCTTTGTCCCCAGCGTCTTTGCCATGCTGCTCGTCGCCGGGGCGCGATTGAAGCACCTGGCCATCGTCGTCCTGGCCGCCACGCTCGCCGCGCCCATGGCCTACCCGTTCCTCAAGCCCTATCAGCAGCAGCGCATCCTCGGCCTCATCGCCCAGGTCCGCGGCGACCAGCACGCACGCGACGACATGAACTATCAGGCCTACACCGCCCAGATGCTCATCGGCGCCGGCGGCACGACGGGCATACCCGATGCCAAGAGCCGCGCCGTCATCCGCTTCGCACGCCTGCCCGAGCGGCACAACGACATGATCTTCGCCGTCGTCGTCAACCGCTTCGGCCTGCTCGGCGGTCTGGCCGTCGCCGGCTTGTACATGCTCTGGCTCGCCGGCGCGCTGCTCTCGGCCGCGCTCTGCAAAGATCCCTTCGGCCGCCTGACCATCGTCGGCCTCTCCGCCTTCATCGCGGCACAGGCCGCGATCAACATCGGCATGAACGTCGGCGTTCTGCCGATCGTCGGCCTGACACTGCCGTTCGTGTCCTACGGCGGATCATCCATGCTCGTCGTCTGGATCATGACCGGCCTGACCCTCTCCATCGCCCTCCGCCCCCCGCCCCGCATGGCCCGCCCGAGCTTTGAGTTCAGGGATTGACGCCTTCCGCAAGTGCCTCATGTGCTTCCGGTTGGCACCGGCCAAACCTCAAAAGAGCTGCCGAAGGTTCGTTCGGAACCCGGAATACTCAGGGTGCGAATAGACCGACGGCAAAGTCCGGGGGGCAAAATGCCTGTCTTCTCGCTCAGCAGTACGAATAGTTGGTGGCACATTGCTGCCGTTTCGATTCTTGTCATCGGTGCGATCGCATTCGGCACCTGGTTGATTGTCACCCGACGCCGCCTGCACTCGCTCCGGTGCCCCGCATGCCGCGACTGGTCATTCGGCCGCCACGGCCCTGTCTGTACGGCGTGTGGCTTCCAACGACCATCTGTTGAGGTGCTTCGTCATCAGGGCGGTTCCGATTCGGGTTCAATTGAGCAGAAGACCTTTGGCTGCTTGCTGATCGTTTCAGGAATTCTTGTCGCCTTGTACTTTCTTGGCTCGTCGAGAAGCCGAAGCCTGAGCGAACTCTGGTTCACGATGAGAAGCGTGAGCGATCAGTGGTTTTATGCGATCGCCGCCGCGCTATGCCTGCTGGCGATCACCATTTCCTTTCGCGCAGCAAACGCATCGGTCCGCCCAGTACGACGGGCAGCACTGAGGTGTCCTGAGTGCCGGTACTCCATGAATGGTCTTGATCTTCTTCGCTGTCCGGAATGCGGGTACCTTGCGCACGCACGCGATGCGTTTGCCCCGCGTCGCCCGATGCTTGAAGTTCGTGTCTCCAGGCCGCTTGCCCTATCGTGCTGCTTGATCGTCGCGAGCGCACTGATGATCTTTCCGACTTGGCGTTCGCGCGGATTCATCGATCCGCTTCCGAGTGCCGTCGTAGTCATGCTCGAGCGAGTCATCGGTGTCGATACCAGCACCGATCTCTCATCCAACATTCGCCGTCGTCTCTTCGCCGGACGGCTCTCGTCACGGTGGCAGCTCTCGCACGTGCTCAAGCAGAATCGCGCCGCGCTTCGGTGGCGAAGTCGCTGGCCGGCCTCGATTCCGATGCACATTCTGATACCGTCGTCGCGGCGCGGCGGATCTGTTTTTGAAGTGAACGCACCGACCGAAATCCCGCAGGCAAGCGGTGGCGATCCGTATCCGGACTCACTCATCGCGATCAAACCCGATGTCCCGATACCCGTCGCGCTGATCGATGGTCGGCTCCCGATCTCCGCTCGGGTGTACTCGCGTGATGGCGTTTTGGCGACAACGACCTACCTCCCGATCACTCTTGTAGACGGGCTCGAGAGCGCCATGACCCCTGTCGACTCGCCTGCGATGACGGACGCATTTGCCTCAACGTTTCGCGCGGAGCTTGTCAACATCGCCGACGTTTCCGCTGACTCCTCCACTCGCGCTGCCTCGTGGAGACTCTCGATTCGGATCGGCGAGGGATTTGTGAGACAGATGAGCGCGAACATCGCCGCCGCTATCCGAGTTGAGTTCTTCGATGTTCAAGAACCGTGTCGCACACTCGCCGAGTCGCGAGTGGTTCTTCGACTCAGCGACATGGGATGCACTACCTGGGATCCGTCGTGCCGATCGAACCTTGTCGGGGTTGATGCTCTCTTCCCCATCGCCGGCGATCAGGCCGTGCTCGCGCGTATCGCCGACGGATCGATCGATGCCAGCGCGCTGCGAATCCGCGTGCGTACGGATGAACTCGCGGCGCTCACGCGCTTCGATGCCTCGTCATACTGGCGAGTGGATCTCTGTATGCCGCTTGATGCTGTCGTGCAGACTGTCGAAGCACCGTGAGGCCGAGCGCACCGATGCCCATCACGGACTCGGACATGAGTTTCTGATCGTCTGTACACGGAGCCGCGGCGTGGAGCAGCGGGCCTTCTTCTTCACGTCTCCCGCCGCGTCGGATCGCCGCGGCGTCGGCCGTTGCCGCACTCGGGACACACGCTCAGCCCGCGAACGTCATAGCCGCATCGCCCGCAGATCTCACGCATCGGCCGTCGTCCGGCAATCCCCCGCGGCATCCGCGCGACGCGCACCGCTACAAGAAGCCACTTCGTGCCGACCACCACGATCGAGATCGCCAGGATCGACGCGATCAACTCCAACGCGGCACCGACCGGTTTGAACCACGCATCGTGTACATCTTCCGTCGCCAGCCGACGGATGCGATCCGCCTCCACGCCAGTTCCACCAATGCCCCGGCGCATCGCGTAAAGGTCGCGAGCCTTTCGACGCACGTCGAATTGCTGTTCCGGAGTAAGGTCCTCGCGGAATGGAGACACCACAACTATGAGACTGACCCACTGAGCCGATCCCAGCCACAAGCCGGTGGTTCCCGATGTTCTCATGACGAGGACATGGCCGAACGGCTCATATTCTGAAATGCCCCAACCCTCATCCAGCCGAAGCTCACCGTCGCTCAGACGACGAAACACATTCCAGCGGTACGGGGAAGACGGAAGTGGGCCCGGCCGTCGCGGCCCCGAGACCAATGCGCCCACCAAGCCGCCAGACTCCCGCTTCCAACTCCCGCACGCAGTCAGCAACGCGACCAGCGCGACGACAAGCGCCAACAGCAACACGAACAAGCGCGTGTGCAGCCGATCAAGATCAGTTGACATCCCCGCCACCGCCACCGCCTCCCCGATTTACCGAGCCCGCGCTCGATGGCCCCCGATCAAGCTGGGCTCGTGCGCTGTCGCGCACGAGCCCCGCGATCGCTCACCTGCCCGCCGGCCGCGTCACCGGCGGCGCGCTCGCCGGGACCACCGGGTTGGCCGGGGTCGGCGTGGCCACGGCGCTGAGCGCCTTGGCTTGCTGTTCGGCGTTGAGCGTGCTCAGCACGCCGAGCATCGCCTCGATCTTCGCTCCGTCGCTCGTCGCCGAGGCGACCTTCGCCTCCGCCGCGGCCAGCGCCGCCGCGTCGCTGAACTCGCCCAGCGTCCCCTTCACGCCCGCCCACTGGCTCGCGAGCTTCAGCAGCAGCGAGTCGTATTCGCGCATCGCCTCGAACACCGCGCGGCGCATCTGCGTCCGCGCGATCGCTTGCATCGCCCCGCCGCCGCCCTTGTTGTCCGGGTCCGCTTCCTTCGCCAGCGCCTGGTTGTACGCCTGGCCCGCGCGGTTCACCGCATCCAGTTCCGGCTGCGAAATCGCCCCCGCCTGCATCATCATCGTGCCCAGGCTCGGCTGCACATTCAGCAGCCGCACCTGCGGCGCAAGCTCCATCACTTCCTGCAGTTCCATGCCGTCGATCGTCGGCATCGCCTTGCGAACCGACAGCGCCGTCGTCGCCTGCTTGCTCAGCATCGCGTGAACACGCGCTCGCCGCTCCTCGATCACCTGCGCCCGCAGCCCGGACTTCTCGGCTTCCAGCGTCATCTTCGACAACGCGGCCTCATCGCTGGTCTGCGTCAGCACCACCAGTCGCCCCTGCGCATCGCGCTCGACGATGTTCGGAGTCTCCACCACCTTGGCCGCGACCGGCACCGGCGGCGGGGGCGGCGGCGCCGGAGGCTCATACGCGGGCGTCGGTGCGGGCGCGGGCGGCGCCGGCGGCACAACCTGCCCCATCGCCACGCCCGACACGCAAAGCCCCGCCGCCATCACCAGCCACGCCGAAACGCTCCGACCGCTCATCGCTCGCGACATTCCTGTGCCTCCAAATGCCCCCGCCCACTCCCATATCGGCAAGTCTACCCCCGCACTCCATCTCCCGACCCCGCCGCCGCCACCGGAATCACCAGGCCGCACTCGGGGCAGATCCGCGCCCCGCACGCCTCATATCCGCACTTGGGACACCACCGGCCGCCATCCAGTTCCAACTGTTTCCACAGCGTCAGTTCCCGCCCGACCCTGAACCGCCACACACCCAGCCCGATCGCACCGGCCACCATCAGCGTGATCAGCACCTCCAGCACCACGCCGATCGGATCGATCGTCTCGTTGTTCACATCCACGGTCGCGAGCGTCGCCAGCCATGGCAACTCCGCGGCCGTCGCCGCGGGCCGGTACAGATCGCAGACCAATCGCCGAACCTGCAACAACTCGCCCGGCGACAGCGTCCCCGAGTCATCGGCGACCATGATCCACATGCGTGTTCGCTTCTGCGAGCCAACCCAGAAGCCGCTCCCGCCATGCGGCCGGAACAGGTGCGCCTTCCCGATCACCTCCACATCACCCGAGAACAGCGACCCATCGGTGATGCTCACCTGGACCGCCCCGTCGCCACTCCGCCGCCCGACGAGGAAGAAACTCACCAAGTGTGTTGGCCCTGCGATTGGCGATCCGCCGAGAACGTTCCCGATCACCGTCCGTGCTCCGGGCTGCCTGCTGGCCCCCCACAGCCCCGCGGCACACACGCACAACACCAGCATGATGACGCCCAGGCTGAGCCAGTTCCTGCGCCGTCGAAGCGTCTCCACCCGCGTCATCACGCCTCCCCGCGCCGCGGCCACACCCGCCTCAAGCCAGTACCAACGCATGTCTTGACACAGATCTTCACTCCCCCTCAGGAACACGTACGAGCCGCACAAAGTTGTGGATCCGGACATCGTCACCCTGTGGCCCGAATCCCCCCTTGTACCGCGCATCCTCTGGATTCCCCGACTTCGGATCGCTCCGCTGCGACCCCGCGCCGTGAACATTGATGAATCCGTCGCGCACCTCAACCGGTCCTGCGCCCGGCGGTCTCTGCTCCCCCGCCGGCCTGTTTCCGACTGTTGGCGGAAGAGGCATCTTCCCGAGCGCTCGCCCGAAGCACACATACACCGCCTGCGTCCCGAGCAGCTTTCCGGGCGCTTCGTTATGGGTGGTCGATGTCCAGAAGTATGACTCCACCTCGCTCACCTCGAAGACGGGGTCGATCGCCGCTCGTCGCTTGGATACATCCTGCGCATCCGGCGCGAAGGTGTAGTCAACGATCGACTGCAGTTCCTTGGCTGTCGGCACACGCCAGTCCGTGTGTCCGGCAAGTGTCGACGCCGATGCAAAGGCCAGGGCGTCCCTCCAGTTCATCCCGCGCCCGCTATCGGCCTTTGACCACATCAGGCCCGTTGCACGATCGAGCACCGTCCCATCACCTCGGTCGACGAAGTCGTTCGTGCCATACCCCATGTTCCCGCGGACAAATCGCGCCCAGCGCTGCATTTCTCCCTCCAATGGATGCCGATCACGCGGGTACCCCTTGATTCGGCCGTCGGCGAAGTTCACACCAAAGACCGTCGCGTCGCCGTTCATCGTCAGCCCGACATACTCCGTGCTCGTCCAGTACTGCGCATCGATCGCCCGCCCTCGTCCGCCCGGTGCGTTGAAGTGAAACTCGAAAACGCTCGTGTCGATGTACGGCCTCATCGGTGAAAATCCGCTACCTCCGCGGAAGTCAATGAGTGAGTACAACTCCTTCACGCTCGGCAGCCGCCAATCATCATGCCCCCCCACCCTGCACGCCCTTGCAAGCTCCGCTGCCTGCCGATACGTGCACGCCTCCGGCACTCGAGTCCACTCCAGACCCGTGACCTCATCCCGGACGGTTCCCTGTTCGGTTACCACATAGACCATCGGGTTGCGAACATGCTGTGCATCCTGGCCATCAAACGCCCCACCGGGCGTCGGAGAAATCACCGCTCCAAGGTCGTCCGTGCACAGGTCCTGCCCGGTATGCACGATCGCATATGGCCGGCGCGTTGCCGCGCGTTCGCCCTCTCCCGATATCGGTCCCAGCCCCGTTCCTGCACCCAACCATCCGCTCACCCCTGTCAGTGTCGCCGCCGTCGCGATTCGCATCGACTTACGCATCGCCTGCCTCCGTGTGTTGTGAGTCCTTTGCGAGCATCGAGTTTCGGAGCGATTCCAGCACAAGACGCGCACGCGTCGGCCCCTCATCGCCCAGACACTCCAACAGTCCACATTCAAGCCGATATTCCACCCGCGCCCACACTCCGTGTACGAGCTCCGCGGCCCGCTTTCCCCCTTCGGTCAATGTCACCATCACCGCCCGCGCGTCACCCCGATTTGTGCTCCGCCGAACATGTCCGAGTTCATCCAATCGCGACACCACCGCCGTAACACCCGGCTGCCCCATGAACAGCCGCCGGGAAAGCTCCACCTGCGTCATCGCGCCGTCGCTCGTGCTGAGCACGCTCAGCACACGGCCTTGCCCGTGATGTATGCCATGTGCTTCGAACTCTTCCCGGAGTACCGCCTCCAGCATCTTCGCGGTGTGAAGCACAAGGTGAAGCAGCGGCCGACCGGCATCCGCTGCGTGTTCCCGCTGTCCCACCGGGCGGACCGCTCGCCCCTTCGCTCGTCCGCGTACCGCGGTTCGTTGTGCCCGCCTCATCGCCCGGTTCTCCCGTGTCATTGCCGCCCGCACCAGATACTTCAGTACTGTATCATACATCTCATTCATTGGCCAACTTCGCGCCATAGATCGCTGATAGTTAAGTCCCACTAACCCGAACAAGCCGCCTGACGCGAATTCACGCAAAAGCACCACCGCCCCGCCGAGCGGTCTCGGCGGGGCGCGGCACACAGTCAGTGATGCGATCGGGGATGCTTACAGGCAGCCCTGGAAGAAGTACGTGAAGAACGCCGTGAAGTCGCCGTTATCGACCACGCCGTCCGGTCCGCCGCCGGTCAGCACCGTGTCACCATCGGTGTTGGCGATGTCCGCCACCAGGTGGCACGGGTCGCTCGGGTCGGAGAAGAACGCGGTGAAGAACGCCGAGAAGTCGCCGTTGTCGATCGCGTTGTCCGGCCCGCCGGATGGCGTGCCGCACGGGAAGGTCGAGCACACCTCGCCGTCGGTGTTGGCGATGTCCGCGGGCGAGCACTGCGACACGCACGCCGGCGGCTCGGTGCACAGGCTCTCCAGCGGCAGTGCGACATCGCCGAAGGTCACCTCCCACGCCCGTGCCGCGGGGAACTGGAGCGACTCGAGTTGCAGCGGCCGCACCGGCGTCTGCGGATTCTCGAAGAACGGGCCGAGCGTCGAGTAGTTGCACGGCGTCGCGGCGTTCTGATCCGTGTGCACCATGAAGCCGTATCCGAACACGTTGCCCGCCAGCGTCCACGTATCCGGCGCCGAGAACGCGTCGAGCGTCACGCCCTGCATCAGGCCCGATCCCGCAGAGTACTCGTGCACCACCGGGTTCTGGCCCGGCGTCTTGACCAGCGCCATCGCCGGACTCACCGAGTCGTTGCCCAGCAGCCCGCCGGCGATCGCCATGCGCCCATCGCGCAGCGCCCGCACGCCGACCTCCGACGCCTGGAACCGCTCAAAGTAGCTGAACCAGCGGGGGTTTCCGGTGAACGCCTCGATGCCGAAGGCCATGGACGATCCGCTGAACGCGAATGGAATCGACGGCATCTCGGCCGGACCGGCGATGTACCCGCGCAGCTCCGACCCGCCGGTCTCCGTCACAAAGTTCGCGACATCCACGCCGTTGGCCCGCTCTTCGATGTTGTACTGCGAAGTGCCCTGCTGAACGGTCCCGAAGCCGTAACTCTTGGTCCACACCGGAGAGCCGGCGGCGTTCAGACGCGTCGCCAGCGCGTTCGATGAGGCCTGCAGCAAGGGCGCCCCGGCGGTTCCCGGTTCGAAGACCTCCGGCGGCAGCGGCTGCTCCGCACGCCCCACGACCAGCATCGTGCCGTCGGGAAGGAACGAAATGTCGTTGAACGATGCCGCGCGATCAGGCGTGGTCGATGTCGTGATGTAGTACCCGCCCGCGATCACGGCACCGTTCGGATCGGTCCGCACCCACACCGGCAGACGCCCGTTCTGAGCATCATCGAACCGCGTCACGAACACGTACCCCGGCGGCGTCTGGCTCACCAGCACGCTCGACTCGCCCTCATCCTGGAAGGGCAGTTCGCCCGCACGATATCGGCGGCTCCACTGCAGATTTCCGGCGCTGTCCAGCTTGAGCATGAACGTGCGATAGTCGTTGATTTCGCTCTCGATGCGGCCGATCACGATCGCGCCGCCATCGGGCGTCTCGCGCACCACGTGCCCGCGCTCGCGGTCGCCCGTGCGGAACCGCTTGGCCCAGATCACATTCCCCGCCGGCGTCATCCGCACGACCAGCGCATCCTGGTCAAACTGCGTCGTCAGCGTGTCGATCTGCCCCGTCAGCAGATAGCCGCCATCGGCCGTCTGCTCGACGTGCCGGAAGTTCGTGAAGTTGAAGTCCGGCCCGCTCGGGTTCCCGTAAAGGTGCTGAAACGGCTGAGCCTGAGCGGCGGAGGCCGCCACCATCATCGTGCAACCAGCGGCCAGAGCGAGCGATCGTGCGGAACGTGTCATGTCATTCTCCTTTGTGCATGCGGGCATGTGAAGCTGATCAGGTGATCATCACTCCTCCATGCGGAAGGTCCGCACGAAGTCTGCCACACACCAAAGGACCATGCCGCCGATCGTGCGCAAGATCGCCCCCGCGGGTGGCCGGGTACCCGCAGAGAAAACGCGCCAAGAGAGTTCCAAGGCCAGGTCTTCAACGAATCCCCACGCCGGCTTCACGCAGCCACCCTACCGCGCTCGGTCGCGCGTGCCGTCATTCCCCGGACCTTTGCCCGCCCTGCCACCGGTCGCCTTGGGCCGCTCACCCCGACCCTTTCCCGTTCCCCCGGACGCTCCATCGGGCTTGATTGTGCCTGGTACCTTGGTGCCGGTGGTTGTTGTCGTCCCGCGCTTCTTCACGCTGGCAACCTTGCCACCTCCACCTCCACCTCCACCTCCACCCCCACCGCCCCGCTCGCCCCCATCTGCCCCCTCCATCTTCCCCGCCAGCGGCTTGGTCTTGGGCTCGCCATCCCGCCGCGGGTAGATCCGCGGCGTGCGCGAGTTCTTCGCGATCACCACGATCTGCCCCGTCGGCGATGGGATCGTCTGGTCGTACGCCCCGCCGAGCATCCCGATCACACGCGACGCGTGCGTCACCTCCGCGCCCGCACGCTCCCCCTTGATCGCCAGGAACACACCGCCCGGCCTGACAAGCGGCAGGCAGTACTCGCAGATCACATCCAGCATCGCCACCGCGCGGCAGACCGCCGCGTCGTAATGCTCGCGATGCCGCTCCCGATCCTGTCCCGCAACCTCCGCGCGCTGCTGGATCACCCGCGCGTTGCTCAGCCCCAGCGAGCGAATCGTCGAACGCAGAAAGTCCGCCTTCTTCCCCGTCGGCTCCAGCAGCGTCACCCGCACCGTCGGCAGCGCGATCGCCAGCGGCAACCCCGGCACGCCGCCGCCCGAGCCCACATCGATGATCGTCGGTATCCGCGCATCCCCACCACCACCCGACGTCGCCTCCGCCCCGTGCTCATCAACGTGCTCGATCACACTCATGAGCGGCCCGACCAGCGACAGCGAGTCCAGAATGTGCCGCGTCCACGCCTCGCGCTCGTCGCGAATCGCCGTCAGGTTCACCGACTCATTGGCGCTCAGCAGCAGCGCCAGGTACAGCCCCATCCGCTCCAGATCCTCGGGCTCAAGAATCACCCCGAGCGCTTCGGCGGCATCAAGAAATCCTTCGGGAACGGCGATCGGTGATGGAAGCGGAGCCATGACGCAACCATAAGCACCCATCAGAGACGATCAGCCCGCAACAGGCCGCTCACCACACCCCGCACACCCCGCACACCCCGCACACGCCGAGCCGTCGCTTACGCGTCCTTGCCTTCCTCCCCGGCTTCCCCCGGGAGCACCGACGCATCGCGCACCTTCGTCGCCCGATACGTAAGCCTGCTGCTGGCATACTGCTCCGGCGACACCTTCAGGTCCACCGGCTCGCCCTTGACATGGCACGCGTGCAGGTGCTTGAGAAACGGCACGCACCACCGGCACCCCGTCCCCGCGCCCAGACACTCGCTGATCAGCGACGCCACCGGCGGATCCTCACGCGACAGAAACGTGCGGATCTTCCGCAGCGACACGTGAAAGCACAGGCACACTTCGTCATCTGGGTTCATGGGCAATCACGAGAACTTCAAGGCCCGATCGAGTCACGCCGCGACACCCTCGCTCAACACTCACTCCCCCGCCGCCTTCTTCGGCTTCAGGTTCTCGATCGTTGGCAGCAGCGGCAGCCGAATCTCCCCATCCCAATACGCCGTCGCGTCGAACGCCGTCAGCGCCCCCATCTCGTCCGCCCTGATCCGGATCGCCAGCCCCGCCGCGTCGCGTTCCCCACGAGCCACCGCGCCGAAGAACGACATGTCACCCTTGACGACGCTCTGCTGCGGCGTGTTGAAGCGGTGTTCCTGAGACATCCGCTTCCCGCCATACATCCTCAAGTATCCGGGCTCGAACCGAAACTCCGAACTGACCAGCACCTTGTCGCCGCCAGCCACATCCAGCACCTCAACCCGCACCGCCAGCACAGTTCCTGCCGGCAGCGTCTGTGCGATCCGGCCCTGCAAACTCGCCATCATCCGCCACATCGGCATCACCTCAGATGATTCGGATGACATCTCCGAAACATCCGCGAATCGCACACGCAGCGACGAGCCGAGAATCTCATCCGCTGCCGCGGATCGCACCGGCGTCATCGCCTCCTCCAGCGAGTCCGTCACCGTGATCGGCACGTAGAACACCGAAACAACTTCCCGCCGCCCGCGCTCGGAGGACTCGGCCAGAGTCGCCTTCAGCGGCAGCCGACCATCGATCAGCCGCGCCCGAATCGTCGTATCCCTCACCGGCATCAAGAACGATTCGAAGTATGACAGATCCGCCTCCGTTGGCGCGATGAAGGTCGGCGCAATCACGCGAAAGCCGCCATGCCTGGCCGCATCACGACCGGTCACCTCCAACCGATACTCAACCCCGGCCGGCCAGCGATCGCGGAACCGCAGACCCTCGTGATGATGCAACGCGGCGTACCGAACCTGCCACGGCGAATGCAGCAACCCCTCACCGATCCGCCCACGCACACTCCGCGTCAGTTGCGGCACCGTTCCCACGCCGACCGCTCCCTCGAGCATCATCATCGCCGGCGTCGGCAGCCACTCAAACGCCCTGCCCCGTCGCCACTCGGGCATCATCATCAACCCCACCGCCATCGGCATGAGCACGACCGCCGCGATCACCGCCACCCGCGGCCGCGCACGCGCCCACAGCAGGTCCGCCACGCTCCCCGCCACATGCCCGCACTCAGGACACCGCAGTGATTCGGTCCCCACCATCGAGTACCGGCACTCCGGACACCGCGGCACGCCGCCCGCGGTGACCCACGAGTGCAAGACATAGCGCCGGAACCACCGCGCCCGGCTCGCCTCCCGCAGCATCAGCAGCAACGCAACCACCCCCAGCACCGCTCCCGGCACAACAAACCACGCCCCGTGCGCATCGCGCACCGCCTGCGGCAGCCATGCGGGCAGTTGATTCATCACATCATCATTGCCCCGCCCCCATCACCCGGCGCAGCCGCGGCCATCACCCACGCTCCCCCGCACCCGCGGCCCGCCCCGCCGAGCGACTTACAGCCGCTCCTTCAACTGCGCCGACGGCCTGAACCCGCACGACACCGTCGGCGGAATATCGATCGGCTGCTTCGTAATCGGCGACACGCCCGTCCGCGCCGGCCGGTTCTTCTTGATAAATGTCCCGAATCCCGTCAGGTTCACCTTCGCGTCAGACTTCAGACCCGTCTCGATGCATCCCAGCACCGACTCGACGATCTTCGCGGCATCCCCCTTGGGAATCTTCATTTCCGTGGCGACCGCTTCGATCAGATCAGTCTTGTTCATGGCCCGCGAGCCCTCGCAGCATCACCCGTACACACCTTCCTCTCGAACCACTCGGCGTCGCCAAGATCGCCGCACCCCCGGTCGGATCGAATGACCCGGAAATCGGGGAGGTCCAAGGGCCCGGGCGCCTCGCGGTCGTGGGTGCACAACGCCGCTGGGCCGAGCCGACGCTCAGCATACCCCATTTTGGAAATTTGGGGAACTTATCCCCGAAGTTGCCCGAAATTCGGGTCCCATCCAAACCCAGCCCAAACAAAGATCGCGCCACTCGCACGCGCCCCGCACCTGCCCGCCGCACCTCATCGTCAACTGGCTGCCCCCGCCGGCGGTTGACCCACGTATGGTTTTGCATGTCGAGTTCATCTGGACAGGAGCGATCCGTGCCCCGCGAGCAGGGCGAGCCATCACCGCGCAAGCCATGGCTCTGGCACGTCGTCCTCCTGGACGACCAGGAGCACTCGTACGACTACGTCATCCGCATGGTGCAGGAGCTCTTTGGCACATCCGCCGCCCGCGCCAGCCAGATCGCGGCCACCGTCGACGAGCACGGCCGCGCGATCGTCATGACCACCCATCAGGAACTGGCCGAACTCAAGCGCGAGCAGATCCTCGCCTACGGGCGCGACCCGCAACTGAGCGCAAGCACAGGCTCCATGCAGGCCGTCATCGAGCCCGCCGAGTGATCCCGCCCCTCAGCGGCATCCCGCGAAGAAATCCGCGAAGAACGCGGTGAAGTCGCCGTTATCAACCACCCCGTCGGCGCCGGCACCATCGCGCACCGTCATCGCATCGGTGTTCGCGATGTCCGCCGCAAAGTGCGCCGGATCCTCCGGCGGCATGAAGAACGCCGTGAAGAACGCCGTGAAGTCCCCGTTGTTGATCAAGCCATCGGGCATCGACCCCGGCTCGCCATCGGTGTCGGCGATGTCCGCCGGCGAGCACTGCGCCGGCCGCACGAGCACGCTCTCGCCCGGCACCATCGCCAGGTTCTCATCCTGCCCGTAGATCGCCGTCACCGCAAAGTACCGCGATGCCGGCACCACCACCGACGTCGTCCCTCCCGGAACCTCAATCCCGGGCAACCCGCGCAGGTCCATCGTGCTGCGGATCGGCAGCAGCGACCGCGTCAATCGATACGCCCGCGGCACAACGCCGCCCGCGGGCGCACTCCACGAAACCCGCATCCCTCCCGGCACCAGCCCCGTCGCCAGGTCGCGCGCCTGGTGCAACTCCGTCTGCTGCCGAACGATCGCCATGAGCCCGAACATCGCGTTGCTTGAGCCCTGGGTCCCCGCCGGCACATCCGTGATCAGCACCGCGTACACGCCGCGCCGCCGATCCAGCCACATGTAGCTCCCCCACGCTCCGGCCCCGACCACCTCCTCGACGATCCCGCTCGACGGATTCTGCGCAAAGACCCACGTCCCGAAGCCATAGTCCGGCTGCTGGCCGTACGGGTACAGCGGATGCTGCGCGGGAAACGGGTTGTTCTCCACCGGCAGCCCGAGCGTCGCGTTCACGAACAACTGATCGACCGACGCGGGCGAGAGCACACGTGCGCCGTTGTACACGCCGTCATCCATCACCATCTGCGCGAACCGGATCGTCTCATCGGCGCTTCCCTGCGCGCCGCCGGCGACCGCCGGGTTTGGCGCAAAGTACCCATAATCCGCCGTCGGCATCGCGCACTTGTCAAAGATCCGCTGCCGCGCGATCGTCTCCCACGACTGGCCCGTCGCCAGTTCCGCCATGCGCCCGACGACCTGCATCCCGCTGCCGTCGTAGTTCAGCACCGTCCCCGGCGCAAATGTCTGCGTCCCCGTCAACCCGATCAGCGTCACCGACTGCGCAAGCGTGTACCGCCGGTCGATCTCGTACGCCTGCGGCGTCGTCACGCCGTAGCGCATGCCGAACGCATCGAGCACCGTCGAAGAGCCGATCCCGCGCAGCGTGAACGTCGGCAGCGCCGAGCCGAACGTATCGGTCAGCGACAGCAGCCCCTCATCTCGAAGCGCCAGCACCACCCCCGCCGAAAGCGTCTTGGTGAACGACGCGAGCCGGGTCTTGGTCCCGTAGCCGATCTCGCCGGACTGGTAGCGATAAATGTCCGTGTTGCCCTGGCGAACGATGATCGCAACGCGATTGCTCAGGTCCGGCAACTCGGCCGTGATCAGCGCCGTTGCGGCCGAGAAGTCGTACGGCAGCCCCGCCCCGGCCACGCCGCCCGGCCCGTTGTCCGCGCCCGTTCCGCCCATCGCCTGACCCGCGATCGCCGCGAGCACCGCCGCGCACACGCCAAGTCGTCCACTCATACCTACTCGCGACATCGCCAGGCTCCCGATGAAAAGGGCTCGCGCACATCGCGCACTGAACACCGCGGCACGCACCGCGCACCGGAGCAAACGCCCCGCGGGGCCGGCCATTGCACCGAGCTCAATTTCTCAGAATCCGCGGCCGCAGCTCAATCACCCCTGCCCGCAACCGGCGAAGAACGCCGCGAAGAACGCCGAGAAGTCCCCGTTGTCCAGCGTGCCGTCCGCTCCGCCGCCCACATCGCTCGTCTCACCATCGGTGTTGGCGATGTCCGCCGCCAGCCGCGTCGCGTCGCTCGGGTCGCTGAAGAACGCCATGAAGAACGCCGCGAAGTCCCCGTTGTCCAGCGCACCATCAGGCCCGCCGAAGGTCGGATCGTTCAGCGCCGTCTGCCCGTCGGTGTTGGCGATGTCCGCCGCGGTGCACGCCGGGGCCAGCACATTCCCGATCAGCACGAACGGCAGTTCCTGGCCGACATCCGCCGCCGGCGCCGGCTTGCCCGCATCAACGATCGGCAGCCACGTATCCACAAGGCTCGGCGGCGGCGCGAGCCGAAGTTGCATCGCGTTGCTTCCGCCCAGCCCCGCCGAAGCGCCCCGCTCCCGCGCGCCGCTCACCGTCACCGGCGGCCAGAACGCCGACGCGCCCGCCTCGCTCATCGTCACCTGCCACTCCACGAAGTACCGCCCCGGAGGCAGCACCACACCCGGCCCCAGCCCCGCCTCCAGCCGCCAGATCGGTCGCGTCAGATCCGCCGCGCTCGGCGTCGGCGCGCCGCTGATCGGCCGTGTCGAGAACACGCGGTACATCTGCGCATCGCTCACGGACACGAGGCGGTTCGTGGTCTCATCGCCGAAGCGAACCATGCTCCCCGGCGCACCCGGTGCGCCCTTCCAGATCCGCACGCGCATCGAAGCGAACGACGAGGGATTCGGCATCACCGAACCCTGCACATACGCGAACGTCCGCAGCCCCGTCACCAGCCAGCCGGATGTCGAACCCCTGGGCCAGACCGCCGGAACCTCAAAGTCATCCGCGAAGCGGTACGCCCCGACCACACCCGCCATCGGCGCAAGATTCCCCGCGTAACCCGCAACACTGTTCGCCTCCGTCGCGCTGCCGGCCTGGACCTCCGACCACGTTCTGCCCGCAGGCGCGGCCACACCGCTGAATGTCAGCGCGCCCGTGCTCAGACCCGGGTTGGACAGGTCCGTCGTGCTCGCGTTGGAGTAGATCGGCACCTCCGCCATCGCCGATGACGCCAGCCCCGCCAGCCCCGCCAGCGCGGCGCTGATCACCGCCCCACGCGCCCGCCGCGCATTGAGCACCATGTTCGCAACCGCCGGGTATGGATTCTGGCTCATCGTCCGCTCCCACTGCCGCTCGGGCAGAACTCCGCCGCAACTGAACATCCACCCATCACGCACGCAAAGCCGCACACGATCGCTCTCACTCGCGTTCACTCACGCGAAGATGTTCCGGTACACCGGCGTAAAGCCCGGGAAAATCGCCCCGAGACTCCCGGCGTTGCCCAGACGCCTATCGATCATCTCCGCCAGAAGATGCCGAATGTCCATCGTCACCGGCACATCGAAGTTCGTCGGCGATGATCCCGTCGGCAGCCCGGTCCAGTTCGTCAGAACTCGCCCACCCAGAACCGCCGAGCCGAGCACCATCATCACATTCCCGAATCCGTGGTCCGTACCGGTCGTCCCGTTCTCGCCCACGCGACGGCCGAACTCGCTGGTGATCACCACCGTCACCGACCGCCCGCGAGAAACAATCAGATCGCGGTAGAACGCGTTCAGCGCCTCGGCCAGCGCGGTCATGTTGGTCACCATGGAACCCGTGAACACACCCGTCGTGTTGTTGAACGAGTACTGCCCCGCGTGCGTGTCCCAACCCCCGACATCGATCGCGATCGCCTCGACGAACTGGTTGTAGTTCGCGTTGTTGTTCGCCTCGATCAGTGCCGCGCTGGTCCGCATCGTCCGTCCAAGCGCAGTCTCCGGATACACCGCGCCGCCCGCGGGCGTGTACCCCGCCGCGCCGATCTGATTCAGCCGCGTGATCGTCGCCAGCGTGTCGGCCGCAGACTGCGCCAGCGGCTCGGTTGTGCCCGTGTACATTGCGCCGATGTTCGCACGCCGCGCGGCCGATGTGCTCGACGTGCCCGTCAGCCCGTACCCGTTGCTGTTGGTCGCCGACACCGCCGCGATGTTGTTCAGCAGCGGCACCGCGCCGGGGTTGTTCTGCAGATTCGGAATCGGCAGCGCCTTGGGCGATCCCGCGAGCGTCCGCTGCAACCCGTCGGCCACACCGATCGCCCGGATCGCGCTGGACGCGTTCACCGGCGCCTTGCCCGCCAGGTGACGACCCAGCCAGCCGGTAAAGAGCGTGTTGCTCGCGGGTTGCCCGTTCTCCATCCACCGCTGAGCATCGAAGTGGCTCTTGTTCGTGCCGACCAGACCCGTCGCGTGCGCCAGCAGCAACTTCCCGTCCTGATACGCCGGCAGCAGCGCCGCCAGCGCCGGATGCAGCCCGAAGTCGTACACGCTCGACCCGCTCGCAATCGTGCTGTTGCCGATCGCAAGCGCCCGCCGCCCAACCGGCACCGATGTGTCATCCGGCGCCGCCACCCGCAGATTCGGCCGCACGCTCGGCGTCGCGTACCCAGGATCCGTGAACGGCACCACCACCGACAACCCGTCGATCCCGCCGCGAAGATAAATCGACACCACCACATCCAGCGTCGGCCCGCTCGGCTCCTTGGCGAACGACACCCGCGGCAGCCACGCAGGGCTCGACGCCAGAATGCTCGCCGAAAGCCCCGTCAGCATCGACGCCTGAACAAACTGCCGACGCGAAAGTTCCTCATACTCGCCGCACGCATGGGACATGACGCACTCCGCTTCCGCCCGGACGACCCCGGGCAAGCCCGCCGCACCCATCCACGCTCACGCTCTTCCGATCACTCACGCACTGGCGCCGAAGCGCCCGGCCCGCATTGTCCGGACCGCCTTAATACCAGTTGAACGACGGCGCACTGAGCGCCTGGCTCACCGCATCTCGCCGCTGCGTCGCCGTCGGACTCGCCGACAGCCCCGCCTGAATCACCGCGCGCTCCGATGCGGGCATCAGCCCGCCGAACAACGCCTGGTCGATCCTGTCCATCACCGCCGCCGGCGTCGTCGCGCCGCTGAAAAACGTCGCGTCATCCACCGTCACGCCCGTGATCCCCGTCGGGTTCCCGCCCGTCGTCGTCATCAGCGATGCACAGAAGTTCCACCGCGGCAGAACCTGCCCGGTCCAGTACGCCGTCGTATCGGGATACCCATCCGGCGGGCTCCAGTTGAACGGCAGATGCCCCGCCGTCGCCAGCCGCGTCCGCAGGCTCGATGTCGAAGAGATGTTCGTCGGCAAGACACGCATCGAGTGCACAAACAGATGGAACGGGCGCTTGAACCGCGGAAAGGCCCCCGCCAGCGTGTTGGGCGACAGCATCACCCGCAGCATCGCCCGAATGTCGCCGATCCCCTGCGGATTCGACGCGTTGAGATACTCCTGCGCCACGCGATCGATCACGCTCTGCGCCACGCCCTCGCCCAGGAACCGCTTGCACATCTTCCTGCTGATGTACGCCGCCGTCGCCGGGTGCGCCGCCAGCGCGTCGAGCACCTCCTGCCCGTCCTGCTGCCCCTCGGCTCCCGTCCGCCCCGCCGGGATCTCCAGCGAACCGAACAAGGTTCCGAGCACTTTCTCGCCCGTGTCGTGCGCCCCCGCCGTGACGCCTCCCAGAATCGAACCGTTGATCTGCACGCGGTTGCGCAGGTTGATCGTGTTGTAGTAGAACTGCCCGCGCAGCGCCGTGCCCGTGCCGCCCGCCGTGTCGTTGAAACTGCTGTTGTACCGCCCCCAGCCGGTGAAGCACCGCGCCACCGCGACAATCGTCGCCTGCACCGCCGAGGCCGGGTACGAGTAGAAGTAATCGGCACCAACCGTGTGCAGTTCGATCAACTCGCGCGCGTAGTTCTCGTTGATGCTCAGGCTGCTCGACAGGTCGTTGTCCAGATACGTCAGCATCGCCGGCGACCGCGCGCTGGCGTTGAGCAACGCGGGGAACGAGCCCAGCGCGTGCTGCCGGATCGCCCGATCGTCCAGCGTCTTGAGGTACCGCGTCTCCTCGGTGTTGATGTCGATCGAGAAGTGATCGCTCCAGAACTCGACCATCCGCTCGAACAACTGCCGCCTGCTGTACACCGCCCGCAGAATCGTCGCCTCGATCAGCTCGTTGACGATCTGCGTCGCATTGGGCACCAGCCCCGTGTCGTACAACTGCGCACCCGAGTACGACAGCGTCGGAAGCGCCGCGAGCCGATCCAGCAGCGACGGCTCCTCCGCAATCGCGTCCGGATTCAACTGCTGTTCCAGATACCCTGCGTACCCCAGCGATGTCGCCTGAGCCAGCTCCGCCTGCGTGAGCCCGAAGGTGATCCGATTGACAAGCCGATGAATCAGCGCGCCCGGATCCACATCCATCGGCGCATCCTGTCCCCGCACAGACGTCGCCGCGGCAAGCGCCGCAACGCCGCCCACACCGACCACGCCGGCCGCCCCCGTCGCGCCACTCGCGATCGTTCGCGCAGCCCCCACCGCCGCGCCAAGCCCCGTCCACGCCGACAGCAACCGCCGTCGCGACGCGACCGTCGCATCAGCACCCGCCTCCGCGACCTGCCCCGCCGCGCCGACCTGCCCACGCATCGCCGTGTCCATGTCGCCTCCAGTCACCGACGCCCGCCCGTTCGTGACCGTCTCGGCACCAACTCGCCCCCGCCCCGCAAGCCGCCCAAGTTGACATCAAGCTACTAGCATTTTTCCTGCTGTGCAACAGCGATAGCGGATCATTTCGCATTTTGCGGGTTCCGCTCAGAGCGCACCCCACCCCTGGCGCTTGGGTCATTCCCACTCCTGCGTTGGGGACAACGTTCACCTTGTCGCATCGAATCCGCGATCCGGCGCGCACACAGATCGCCGATCGCCCGCGAGCCGGCTCGGTCCGGGCCGTCAGATCCGACGACGCCGCGCCGCCACCAGCATTCCCATCGCCCCCACCGCCGCGGCACCCGGCCCGGGAATCTCATACGTAATGACCAGCGATGGTCGACGCAAACTGGTCGGATGAAGATGCGTGTCGAACCGCTTGGCCGTCGTCGACGAGTCCTCCTCGCCGATCAGGAACCAACCGAAGTTGTCCCCCGGCGAGTTGATCCAACCCTGCACATCCGCGATCAGCCCCGCGCCGCTCCACGAGTACCGCGCACTGCCCATCACATTCGTCGTCGCGCTGGCGACACTCTCAAAGTCCCCGCCCGGCGTGTCCCAGAAGTCACTCTCATAAAGCGTGTGCAGCCACGTCGCGTCCCCCGACTCCGCCTGCGCCCCCGCTCCCTCCTGACCCGTGGCGTTCGATGCGCCCGAGCCCCACGCCTTCTTCGAACGGTGCACGCTCACCGGCTGCGTCGCCGCGATCGTCCGCGACATGTTCAGCGACAGCGTCACACCGGTGATCACACTTCCCGCCGGAATGCCCGACGTATCGAAGTACATCAGCCCCCGCCGCGCCTCACCCGTCACCGTCGTCCCGACGAACAGCGACTGCCCCGCGCCATTGGCCAGCTGACCGGTCGAGTCCTGGTACAGCGTGTTCGTCCGGCTCGCCCCCAGCGTCACCGTCGCCGCCGACGCCGCCGACCCCGCACCCATCACCAGCACCGCCGCCGCAAACACCACCCGCGCACGCGACACCACGCTCCCGCTCTTCCCGCGGCGATGAACACACAAATCGATCATGTCGATCACTCCTTCTTCCCGATTTTCAAAATCACCAGAATACATCCAACCCGACCCTGAGCCCCCAGAGTGTGCCTCACTCCGGGCCCATCGTCCAGTATTCCTCAATGCGGGCGACAGGAATCGAACCTGCACAGCCTCTCGGCCACGGGATCCTAAGTCCCGCGCGTCTGCCAGTTCCGCCACGCCCGCGGCTCACCCACCATCATCTACCGCTCGCTGAATCATCGCCACCGCCGCATCCAAATCCTCGTAATCCCTCAACACCCGAGTCGCACCCTCCGCACGCAGCCGCTCAAAGTCCCCCTCCACACGCACCCCCACAAACCCGATCCCAAGCTCCCGGCTCGTCCGCGCATCCCACACCCCATCCCCCACATACACCACCGCCCCCCACCGCTCCCGCGCAGTCCGCAGCACCCCGCGGCTCGCCGGAACCCCCAGCGCCCGCCCGACCGACGTCAGCGTGATGTCCTGCCGCGAAATCGCATCATCCGCAAACGCCGCGGCGTACCCCCCCGCATCCACACCCGCCGTCCGCAACTTGATCATCGCGCTGGCCTTCCACGCCCCCGTCGCGATCGAAACCGCCCACCCGCGCTTCTCCGACAGCCGCCGCATCAGCGCCGTCGCCCCCGCCACCATCCCAAACCGCTCCGGCTCGCGATCCGCAACCTGCCGCAGCAACTCCACCATCCGCCGCTGCACCCGCGCCTGCTCCCCCGCCGTCGCCTCGCGACCTGCATGCCGACGCACAATCTCCTGCGTCAGCCCCGAGTCCGTCGCGTGCGGATAGTTCGCCCAGTCGCAATCAAACCCGCTCAGCCCCACCTCGTCGCGCATCGCGCGCACGAAGCACTCATCATCCACGCCTGTGCTCCGCGTCAGCGTGCCGTCGATATCGAACACCACCAGTGCCATCGTCCCTCCGCTTACTTGACCGCAGGCGCCCTGGTGCCCGACAACTTCAGCATCCGCTCCAGCGCCACCAGCGCCGCACGCTTGGCCTTCTCGTGCACCGTGATCCGATTGACCACCTTCCCCGCCGCCAGATTGTCCAGAACCCACAGCAGGTGCGGCTGATCAATCCGGTACATCGTCGTGCACAGACACTGACAGTCCGACAGAATCCGCACGCTCACCCCGCGCTCGCACGCCGACGCCGACAGCCGATTCACCAGATGAAACTCCGTCCCCACCGCCCACTTGCTCCCCACCGCCGCCTCGTTGATCGTCCGGATGATGTACTCCGTGCTCCCGGCAAGGTCCGCCAGATCCACAACCTCCTTGCAACACTCCGGATGCACCAGAATCTTCGTCCGCTCCCCCTCCGCCAGCCCCTCGTTCTCCTTCGCAATCGCCTCGCAATGCTCCGCCCGAAACAACTTGTGCACCGAGCAATGCCCCGCCCACAGCAGCACCCGCGCCTCCCGCAACGCCTCGCCCGTCATCCCCCCCAACTCCTCGCCCTTCCGCGCCCGCCGCGGGTCGTACAGCGCCGCCCGACGCGACACATCAATCCCCATGCTCGCCGCCGTGTTCCGCCCAAGATGCTGATCCGGCAGGAAAAGCACCTTGATCTCCTCCCCCGCACCCGCACCCACACCCCCCGCCACCCGCTTCTCCCCACCCGCCAGCGCCCACTCCAGCACACTCTTCGCATTGCTCGATGTGCACACCGCGCCCCCGGCATCGCCCACAAACGCCTTGATCGCCGCCGACGAATTGATGTACGTCACCGGAATGATCCGCCCATTCCACCCGCCATCCCCCCCCCCCCCCCCCCCCCCCCCCCC